>VFQR01000889.1_pt1 | contig 28816 bp, 25 predicted proteins | sample 3512321 | NCBI WGS metagenome assembly VFQR01 (sample SAMN10412374, study PRJNA504923) | tailings metagenome | isolation source: Relicate 3 Philex TSF1 revegetated site | place: Philippines: Tuba, Benguet | collected 2017-08-29 | reverse complement strand
TCATCCGTCGGTGGGATCTATGTCGATCGCCAGAGCCAGGCCAACATTCCCGATACACAGACTGCCACGTTCGATTTCGGCGATCTGGATGTTGTCTGGCAACATCGCAGTTACGGCTCGACGCCCGACCCGAAGTATCCGTGGGGAGTCACAATTTATGGCGACAAAGGAACTCTTAAGGTGAGTGTCATGAGCTACGACTTCATTCCTCAGGGAAGAGGCGAAGCTGTTCATAAAGATGTCACGTATGAACTCGAAGAGTATCCCGAAGACAAGACCGAGAAGGATCTCGAAAAGCATGTGGCACCGGCGATTCGCGCTCACATGCGGAACTTTCTCAAGGCGATCGATGAGCGATCAAAGCCCGTTGCGGATATTGAAGAAGGGCACATCTCGACGGTGAGTTGCCTGCTGGCAAATCTTTCGCTGGAGTTGGGCCGCACACTCCGTTGGGATGCCGTGAACGGGCTGGTGATTGATGATGCTGAAGCCAACAGCGGCCTGGCCAGGCCTTATCGTGCACCATGGGTGCATCCCGGGGTGAAGCTGAGTTGAAGAGCCTGTCTCTTACACACATCTTTTGCCGAAAGGCTTTTTGACGAGTGGCTGGGGTCAAACGTCCTCGTTTGCCCCCAGTTCATGGGACTCTGGCGATTGATATCGATGGAGTTGGAGGCGGATGAAGACATCCGGCCCTTGCCACCCTCCCTGGCTAAAAATTAATCTTGAAAGGTTTAATGACCACGCCCTTCCGCAGTGTTTTGTTTTTGGGGCCTCCAAGGTCGTGCCACCCAAGACAGCTCAAGGGTTGTGACTGGGGACACGCATGGCGCGGCATCTTGTTGTCGTGGCTTCGCACGAAAACCCGGCCACGAGTTGGCCGGGCCACCCGTCAACGACCTGCAAGTTAATTAAAAAAAGAGACCCGCTTTTCCTGAGTGGAGAAGCGGGTCTCTTTTGAGAACGAACGTGAATATCGAGCCGATATTCCGGGATTACCCGTAAACCGGGTTAGCAGCCTTCGGCGGCCGAGCGATTTTGTGGAATGCGATCATCGATATCGTAGGCCATACCAATGGCTCTCAGGGCCTTGATCGACCACCAGGTGATATCGAATTCCCACCACTTGTGGCCAGCAGGGGCGACGTTGGGGTGAGCATGATGATTGTTGTGCCAGCCTTCGCCATAGGCGAAAATGGCAACCCACCAGAGGTTCTTGGAGGCATCGCGAGTATCGTAGTTGCGATAGCCCCACAGGTGTGTGGCGGAGTTCACGAACCAGGTGCCGTGATAGACGAGTGTCATCCGGAGGCACAGACCCCAGAGCATGACAGACAGACCTGTGTACCAGTCGAGGCCACCTGCCAGATAACCGATGCCGAAGAAGAATGCTCCCGAACCAATCAGGATGAGCCCATAGTAACGTTCGAAGAACTGGAGCATGGGGTCCTTGATCAGGTCAGGCACATAGCGGCGCATGACCATGGCCTTGGCTTCTGGTGAGCGGCGGACAAACAACCAGGCAATGTGTGACCACCACTGACCATCGAATGGGGAGTGAGGATCACCTTCGTGATCGGACCGCTGATGGTGCAGGCGATGAGTGGCTGTCCAGAAGAGAGGCGAGCCTTCGCCGGAGAGGACTCCGCAGAGTGTGCAGAGGAAACGGAATGGCTGACGCAACCGCAGCGAGCGATGTGACAGACAGCGGTGATAAGCCAGGCAGATGCCAATACTTCCCGTTAACCAGTGCATGACCAGGAAGACACCCAGCGCTGTCCAGGTGAAGAAAAATGGAGCAGCAATGGCACCGGCATGCATCAGCACGAGCCAGCCGACCACGGGCCAGTCAATGTTATCCCAGCGAAGCTGCCTGGGGCTGTACGATTCGTACATTGTTGTCAGCGCTGGATTGTTCTCGCCGACTACTCGCACAGAACTGGCACGAGAAGCTCGCACACGGTCTTCAATGGTCAGTTGAGGAGCAACCAGTGTCTCAGCCACCAGTTGGCTGGGTGCAGCATCGAGAGGTGCAGCGTCGAGAGGTGCTGTCTCTAATGGTGCGGTATCAACAGCCGAGCATTCGACCGACTGAGCTGAGTCTGTATGGTTCAGGTGATCAGTCACCGCAGATTCGTTGGGAGCAGGTGGGACAAGCGAGGTAGGGGACATATCCAAATTCCCGATATTTTTCGTGCATGGCCTGGCGAAATTGCCAAGTTTCAGTCTTATACATGAATCATCGGGATTGGTGTGTCAGGTGAGTGTCAAGCTTTTGTCAAACTTTTGTCATTCCGCAACCTCTTCATCAGTAACATCTTGCGACGAGGGGAAGGGGAGAAACCGATATCCGGTCCCGCGAACCGAGAGAATATGCACCGGTTTCGAAGGATCGGGTTCAATCAGTTTTCGAAGCCTCAAAACAAAGTTATCGATCGTGCGTGTGGTGACTTCGGCATGTTCATCCCACACATGATTGAGAATTCTGGTTCGTGAAAGGACTTCGCCCTGATGCTCGATAAAGTATTTGAGCAATTCGAGTTCCAGCGTGGTCAGGCTATGGATACGCTCGCCGACGGAGACCTGGAATGTCTGAAAATTGACGATCACCCGGCCAAATTGAAATCTGCCGGGAGATGAGCCCTGAGTCGAACTGCTCTGCTCAGCAGCAGGTGCAGGGTCAGCCGGGGCTGCTGGCGTTGATGACCGAATCGACTGATGACGATGAATCAGGCTTTTCACCCGGCTCAAAATCTCACGCAGGGCGAAGGGTTTGGTCATGTACTGATCACCACCCAGATCGAACGCGAGGATTTTGTCTTCACTCAGCGTCCGCGCGGAGAGGACGAGGACAGGTGTCATCACCTGTTTCTGCCGGAGTTCGCGCAAGACCTCGTAGCCTGAAAGTCCGGGGAGCATCAAATCGAGCACAATCAGGGCGAACTCTTCTGCATCCGTCTGTGAGACGGCAGCCAGAGCCTCGTGGCCATCGGTGGCGACGACAACTTCGTAACCTTCCTGCTCGAAGTTGAATTTCAGACCTTCGGCAATCGCTTCTTCATCTTCAACGACGAGAATTCTCATGTGATGACCCGTCCTGGAAGGATCAATTCAAAAGTGGTGCCAGTTTCCAGAGGCTTGCCTTCCAGATCTTTCAGCCCGGAGCGCACACTGGAAAGGCTCCATGAATGACTATTGACCGGGTGAACGTGAATTCTGCCTTTCAACTGCCGGACTAACGTCTGCACAATGTACAGACCCAGCCCTGTTCCTTTGGTTCGTCTCTGCAGTTCGTTACCCGCACGATAGAACATTTGAAAAATTCGCTTGCGATCTTCGGGAGCAACACCCGCTCCGTTGTCGGTCACGCGGATTACGATCCGGGCATGATCCACCGCACGAACTTCGACAAAAATCAGGGGTGGATGTCCACCATACTTGATGGCATTGTCGAAGAGATTCCGAAAAATGGTTTCTACGACGATTTGAGGTGCTCGCAGGACGGCTGTATCGAGATCAAACTGGAAGATCTCTGTGACTTCTTTGCGGTAATGCCCCGCGACCTCTTGAGCGACAGATCGTAAGAGTCTGTCGAGAATCAAGTCGGTGGCAGCGGCCTGAGTCCCGGTTGCATTGAGCCGTCCGACATCGAGCAGTTGTGTAATCAGATGATCCAGTCGCTCGAGCTCGCGTTCCATGGTGGCATAAAACTTTTGCCGCTGATCATCGGAAAGACTGCGCAGAGTCAAGGTTTCCAGATGCAGGCTGAGTGAAGCAATGGGCGATTTCAGTTCATGGGTGACGGCATCGACAAAATTGGCCTGCCTTTGATTGAGCCTGACTTCTTTGATCATGAGCACCATGTAGATCGAAAGGCCGGTGAGAATCAGCGTGAAAACCACCACGCCCAGCACCAGTGCTGCCCACCACGTGTTCTGGGCGAACAGCACAATCCATACAACCATTAAAGTCACGTTCAGCACGATCAAAGTCACGCTGAGTGTAATCGGCAGGTGCAGCGTGCGACGTTTTCGGAAGAGGGCACTCATAAATCTTGATTTCTGAGAGGCAATCGCCGGGCGGCCTGATCAAACGGATCCGTTGTTCCCACAGTGCGGAATGGATTTGTCCAACAGTGAATTACGCGACTTGGCGGTCAATCTTTCTATTGTTTCATCAATCAGTGGCATTTTGAACCCATGATCGCACCTTTTGCCATTCGATGAAAATAATGATTTTCCATGATGTCCGGTACGGTCAAAGGTTTCTCACTCAAGCCGCATTTCCGGAGAGAGGTTTGACAATGGCAGGAATGGAACTAGGGTTCCTGCAGTGCTTGAGTTGTTAGCGCGATGAATTCTGGTGGGAATTTCCAAACCTGAATCTCATCGGACGGACGATCACTGATTCCATCTGTTGATACTGGTCGAAACGACGTCCAGACTATCAGGCGGGATCGCTTTTGAGATATTGCGGTACTGTAAATGACGTTAACGTCGGATTCCGCTGTACTGGATCTCGTAACATCCGCTGGAAACGGTGATGTTGTACCGTACACTTCGTATCCACTCGACTCCTCGCGTGTGCTGTTAGGGCTGGTCAATCTTGTCCGTCGCGCGGAACGTGATACGGCTCCCGAACGGGCTGATGCGAATCTTTGTGGCTTGATCAGTCCCCGTGTTTTTCGCAGTCTGCTGAACAGTCTTTTATTCCGAGACCCGGCCACACTGCGGCATAGCCAGCGTGTGGGTCGACTGGCCACTGGCCTGGCCAAGTATCTGGGATGGGAAGACCGCAATCTCAGAGCCATTCAGATCGCCGCATTGCTGCACGATCTCGGCAAGGTCGGTGTGCCGGACAGTATTCTTTTCAAGCCGGCTCGTTTGAACTCTGATGAACTGCGCCTGATGACGAAGAGTTATCTGATTGGCGTTGATCTGCTGGAGATGTGCCGGGTTGATCCGCTGATCATCCGCATCATCACGGATTCCCATCATCGCTATTCGCGTGAACCCGGTGGGAATGCCACATTCAGCGATATTCATCAGGGGGCACGTATTCTCGTTGTGGCTGATGCCTACGAGTCGCTCAGCAATGACCAGGTCTTTCGCCGGGCGAAAGCTCACGATGAAATTCTCAAGCTGCTCAATGAGAATGCGGGGACTCAATTTGATGGAAATATCGTTTCGGCTCTGCAGCGCTGGATTCATACCTATGGGCCGCCAGCGCTTGACGGCACGATGAATGATGATGATTCACTGATTCATTACTATCAGCCTGCCAGTGATGCAGAGCTCGCTGAAGCTGCCAACTTCAGTCATTTATTCAGCTATCTGCAAACTCTCGATGAACTGTATGACGGATTCAGTATTATCGATTGCAGTCGTCGCATGCTGGTCTGGAATCGTGGAGCCGTCAAAACTCATCGTCGGCCAGCAAGAGAGGTGCTCAATACGATCTGGAAGCCGCAGGTGTTTGGATATGCCGACGACAGGGGTGTGCCACTGGCTACATCCCAGTGTCCGCTCGAGGCGATCTTTGCCACGGGGAGCAGCTATGCAGCGACCTTGAATATGACGGATGGAGAAGGAGCGCCAGTGAGTGTCGAGCTCCAGGCTTTTCCACTGATTGATAGAAATCAGCGGCTGCAGGCTGTGGCAGAGATCTACCGCCGCACAGAACGTGATGAAACCAGTCACGTTTCCCCTGAAGTGCATGCCCTGAAAATGATGGCCAGTCGCGATGCTCTGACACGAGTTGCGAATCGTGGTGAGCTGGATAGTCAAATTGAACAGTTGCTGAAGAAGTACAATTCCGAGAGCCAGAGCGAGGTTTTCAGTGTCATTTTTGTCGATGCCGATCATTTCAAGAGCATCAACGATAAACATGGTCATACCGTAGGAGATCAGGTACTGGTCGAACTGGCACGACTGCTCCAGCACGAGTCGTATTCCGGCGAGATCATTGGTCGTTATGGCGGTGAAGAGTTTATTGTTCTCTGCCCTGCTACAGATCTGGAACTGGCTGTTCGTAAAAGCGAACGCTTCCGCATGAGTATTCAATCGATGCGGTTTGCCGACTATCCCTCATTGCGAATTACGGCATCGTTTGGCGTGTCGCAGGTGGTGAATGGAGATACCGTCGCCACACTGGTCGAGCGGGCTGATAAAGCACTGTATCAGGCGAAGCAGACGGGTCGGAATCGCACCTGCCATTTAATGACCACAGATTCCCGTCGGTCGGCCCATCGCTTCTCGACCGATGAAGAGGAAGATCCACTGCGATTGATTCAGCGTTTTTATATTGGGGTGGGCCAAAGCGTGGTCCCCAAGATGGCGGGGTTCGTCGAAGCTCATCGGGCCAAATTGCTTGTTGTTGAGCCAGGCCGGGTCAAAATGCAGTGCGGGCAGGGGACGATCTTCGGCATGTGGGGTTGGACAAACAGCACTCGCCCGGTGATTCTTGAGATTGTGCTTCCAGAGCTTGTGGAAGAGCAGCGAGGGCATGCTTCAAGGCGTGGCCCGAATTCACCAGAAGCAATCTGTGTGACCATCCAGCCCAAAGGGCGGCCAAACTCGCAAGCGATCTTTCAGAATCGGGCGAAACTGTTGATGCAAGATCTGAAAAGCTACCTCGTTCCCTGCGATCGTCAGCCGGGTATTGGTGGGTAACTTCCGAATTCGATGGGATCCAGGCGATCATCGTTCGCTCGAATCTAGTCCTTCGATGAGAGCTTGAAATCCATAGGCTCACGATCAGCCGTCGAGACCTCCATTTCAAGTGTCGATTTCTTGTTGTACTTCGCAGGAACTTTCTCGACCTGGCCCAGTTTTCGCTCTTCAATTGATGATTCCGGATCGGGCTCGATAAACGTACTGATTGTGACCCGATGCTTCCCGGTGACAGCTCCTGCCAGGTCGGCTGTATAGAGTAGTTTGTAGCGGCCCTGGGCATCTGTCGTGGCAAACGATGCTCTTCCCTCAGCAGGGGTAAAGACGATTTTCGCATTGGCTAAAGGCTGGTCATCCAGATAGACCGTTCCGGTAACAGGAACCAAAGTCACCGAGGAACCACCACAGCCTGCCAAAAGCATGAGCAACCCGGCAAAGTAGCATAAACGCGGGAGCAGATGGCGGATCAACATGAGAGAAATCTTTAGCTATGCGATTAATAAGAAAAGCGAATGATCTTTAAAGATCCAGAGCAGGAGCCCAGGACATGGCTCCTGCTCTGGATTACGTGAAATCAGGGTTACCCGATAGCGGGTGAATTACTCTTGAGGACGATCTCTCAAGCATCGTCCTCAATTCTAGAACTCACCTAACACCTGGCCATCAGCCATCTGGCCCAGGCGCTGGTATGTGTTGCCATCGGTGTTTTCGCTGAGAAAGCGGACACTTCCATCTGCCATCACGAAATGGACGCCACCGGTGTGGAAGCTGGTCGGGGCATTGTTGTTGGTCCCCTTGATCAGCCAGTCGGGCAGGTTCTCAGCACGCACGAGATTGGAGTATTTATTTCCGGAGTTGGCATTGGTCGCACCAGAAGAACGACCTGCCCAGATCCCTCCGCGACGGGTTTCGGAATCACCACCGTCGTAAAGTCGTTCTGTGACCATCAATGTGTTGCTGGTGCCGTCGGTGATGTCGCGAATACGTGTCGCGCTGTTATAGCCAAAGATTCCTTTGTTCACACCGGAGCGGGTATCAACATAGTTGACCGTGGTGCTTCCCCAGATGGCAGGATACGAAAGCTTGGCATGGCCATCGCTGATGCCATCGCCACCCAAAGCCTGAGCGCGGACAATGTTCGGGCTGGCTTCAGAAGGGCAGATATAAACCGGGAGAATCGTTCTGGTTAATGCCGTCGGGTTGAGAGGGAAGTTATTCCCATTGGGATTGAGCGATGAATAGAGCGGAGCCTGATCAATGAATGGCAGAATAAAGGTGCTCCATCCCCAGCCGCCACCCACGTTCGAGCGGCTTGGCTCGGCATCACCCAGCTTATAAGCCACTCCTGTGGTGACATTCATCGCCAGGGCCCCGGGTGGGAAGACGCTGAAATTATCGTGATAGTTATGGAGTGCCAGTCCGATCTGCTTGAGGTTATTACGGCACTGTGAGCGGCGGGCTGCTTCCCGTGCCTGTTGCACCGCAGGTAGTAGCAGCGCAATCAGGATCGCAATGATCGCAATGACCACAAGAAGTTCGATCAAAGTAAAACCACGGCGATTCATCGTCGATAACGGCTTTGCAGCAGAAGGCATCGGAGATCTTTCTAGTCAGGATGACACAGATACAGGAAATAGTGACCGCATGACAGATTCATTTCCTGTTGTTACTTAACAACAGGGTCGTGTGGGACTACTGATCAGGGCGTACGCAGCCTGATCTCGTAGATTACGGTGGTGTTACTGATTTCGTTGGCAACAACGAGTAGTGGCGTCTTCGTCGGACTGTCTTGAGCAGGGATCACTAACAACCCTTCCGGGCCTAAATCTCCCTCATGGCCCGTTGGAGCTACTGAATCCGACGGTGTCGATTCACTTCGTGTACTGTGGAACTGTTCAAAGACGGGTTTCGCAGGGTTCGTGACATCATAGACCATCAGGCCCGATTGACGTTCAAGACCGATGATGGCGATTTTCTTTGAACCAATTTCAGTGACGACCACACTCTCGGGTTCTGGGCCTTTCGCTGCACTTCGGCTGTCGAATTCGCGCTTTTCATGATCACTGTTAAAGTCGTGTGGTTGCTGACTGGCCACAATCGACTCGAACTGATCGCCGGAATCGAATACCTGGTGGAATTGCTCATCCCAGATGGAAAAAGATCTTCCGCCAAAGGCATGCAGTTCGTCGATCATTCCATTGCCATTCAGATCACCCGTGGTTTTGGAGACTCGTAAGCGACCAAGATTCTCTGGTTTTTGAAGTTCAGTCGCCTGAGGAAACCTGCGCGGGTCGAGCTGAAGATCGCTGACCATGGCCCTCTCGCTGAAACCTTCGTAGTCTCGATCTTTACCATCGTTGGCGGTGACGAGATATCGCTTGCCATGGGAGACAAAATTGGCGAGACCATCGGGTTGATAAAGGCCTTTGACTGGCCAGGGCCGAATATTGATGGCTTGATCTCGATCACTGGCATCGAAACCATTTCCCTGTAGGGAATGATCTTTATAGCCCAGGCCTTGCACCGATATTAAAGACTTCTGTTCGAGATCAATGGTGGCAATTGCATTATTTTCCTGCAGGCTCACCCAGGCTCGCTGACCATCGGCAGAGATCGTGATGTATTCGGGCTCCAGATCCTGAGCGACTGTTGCCTGCGGGCCAAAGATCCGTACACCGGGCCCCATTTTCTCCGGATCGTCGTTGTACCGGCGGAAATCAATTGTCGTGATTTCCGCATTCGCTATTTGAGCCAGATCATCGGGAATCTCAATCAGGCTGATGGTTCCTTCAGGATCAAAATCATAGTTTTCATTCGGAGAACCTTCGTTGGCCACGACGAGCAGTTTTCCATCATTTGTCAGTGCCACACAGTCGGGCTCATAACCCACCTCGATCTGGTGAATAATTTTGCGACGGGCGGGGTCAATCAGAACGACATGACCTCTTTGGCGACGATCTTCCGCAGCAACAGAAGCCACGGCTCGTCCTGCCCTCGCTGAAACGGATGTGGGTATTCCCAGAGCTGAGACATTGATCTGATCAACCCTTACTGGCAGGGCGGGTTGCGACAGATCGAGGACATCGATGGCCTGATCTTCCACGTTGACGACGAAAAGTTGCCGGGTTGAAGGGTCAAACGCTGTGATTTCAGCGGCTGAATTTCCTGACTTTTCACTGTGCCGAAAACGGCCGATGAACTGGAGCTGAACCCCACCACGAGGGCGAATCTTCGGATTTCGTGTTGGCGAAGATGGATTCGGTAAGGCCGCTGTGGCTGGCTCGGCGGCGGCTGCACAGTTGCCTGGCACTGTCCAAACCAGCAGGGAAGCGACGAAAATTTCGACCGCAATCACCAGCGAGGCAGTGACTTGCTGATTGTTCAGTAGGCGGCACGGCCCTGTCACTTTCCCCCAGAACTTCCGCACGGTGCCTGCACTCCCGAGATCCAAAACATCTTCATCTAGCGACATCGCCAAGACTGAATTGTTAAGACGCGGAAGATTAGGAGTGGATTATGAAGAAAATGTTAGCATCACGTGAGGAAACGATGATTTGTTAAGATTTTGGAGTTGCTCTTGCAATTTGGCTGACTATGTGTGTGCGCTCATGATGACGCATTCCATTCAACATCTGAAAAAATGACGAGATCCACCCGGCGATTTCTCACTGGATGGATCTTTCTGTGCAAAAAGATTGGCACGTCGAACAGAGACCAACTCCGAAGACCAGGATTTTGTGTTCGGCTGACCGTCGACTCTCTGTCATCGGGATGATGCGACGAGTTCGCTCGAGCCATGAATTGTGTCACGTTCCAGCATAGAACATGACGGCATCAGGCGAGGTGAGCATTAAAACTCGCCGAGAATTTCACCACCCGAGCGTGTCCCCAATGCTCGCCAGATTCCCAGGTCGATGTTTTCCGAAACAGCGCGGACTGAACCATCCATTAACAGCGACTGCACAATTCCTTCGTGGTAACTGCGAGACGTGATGATGCCGTAGGTTGGTGCGGTGAGGCTGGTTCCTTCGCGATTGCTGGAGACATCAATGTCATAAGTCACACCCGCTTCGACATGCGGGACTGTGGTATTGGGGCCGAATGTGGTCGTGAAGCCGGTGTGAATGGCTCTGCCGCAGACCCATTCGGTATGGCCATTGACTGCAGACCAGGCACCGCCCGCAGTATAGGTTCCTGAAACCTGGCTGGGAGCGGTCGGCTCTGTGGCCACACCGGTGGTGTCGTGAAAACGAGGTGTAAAAGCCTTCACTTCTGCCATGGCCATGGTATTACTGGTCCCATCTGTGAAGCTGGCGGTCGTGAGTTTTCCATTGGGAGCAAAAGCGGCTCCGCCATTCTGCCCGTTGTTGGGGTCGTAAACGAGATAGCGGCCCATGTTCATGGCGTAACACAGGGGGTAATGTTCGGGAGTGCCACTGCTGTTCAAGCGAGCGCGATCACCAGGATCACTGGGGCATATGAGGACTGAGACTTTGGTGGCTGCCGGCCCGAAAGGTGGATAAACGCTGGTGTTCACAGCATGGTGATAGCCCAGCGAGAAGTTCATTTTGCTGTAGATTGTGCCTCCATCCAGATACGGGAGGATAAAGGCTTGAGCCGACCAGGGCTGTTGTGAAGTGCTGTTGCGATCAATGCAGCCGGAAGGTGGAAAGACACTGAAGGCATCGTGGTAGTTGTGGAGTGCCAGGCCCAGTTGCTTGAGGTTGTTTTTGCACTGAGTTCTGCGGGCTGCTTCTCGGGCCTGCTGCACAGCCGGCAAGAGGAGTGCAATCAGAATGGCAATAATGGCAATCACGACGAGCAGTTCGATGAGCGTAAATGCCGAGCGAGCATTTCTCATAGGGAGATCTCCAGTCGATGTCGGGCAGGGCAAAGAGGTCAGTCGGCGGGCCGAACATGGCTGGCTGGGAAAGTTAGCCCGCTGCGTGCGGTTCAACTTTCTGGCTGGCGTCATTAAGACTGAGATTCAGTCTCAATGGTTAAAGAATTGTAAGCTTCGAGGTTCTTTTTGGCAAACCTTGATGTGAAAAAGAGTTCCAGGAGCAATCAAGTTTTCCCGTAACAGATTTTTGCATAAGAAGTTGCAACGCAGGAGGCACGCCTGATCAAAAGGGGAGCTTGCTCGACGCCACTAGAAAAGTGGTCGAGTGGCCAGGTCGAGGATGATCAGAGGAACAGCGCGAATCGTGAACAGGGCCACCAGAAGGCCGCAGGCAGTCCAGGAGGTGAAGATTACTCGGAATAGGCCTCGGAACTCCTCCAGCATGGGTGAATAGAGGCCCAGATCAAATTGCAGACCCCAGTGGTAACGGCGGTTCATCACCCACAAAAAATGCCGCGAGATGACATACCAGCTCAGTAATTCCACCACTTCAAGACTGCGAGGAAACGGCCACCCGTTCCGTACATAAAACAGAACTACGACCACCTGGATCACTCCCATGAGCACCGCAGGGAGAAGAGAGAGCCCCAGCCAGCCATCGGGCGAAAAGAGACTCCGGAGTTGGAATGGTTTCATCACGAGCACTTTTCGGTGGGAGTGGGCTTGAGGTTGTCCATAGACATTGGGGGTATGAAGACGCAGAGGATGAGTACGGCAAAGGCCGCTATATCGCAGAAGACGGTTCTATGCAACCGGGCCCGAGAGCTGGTGCATTCCGAAGACTTCATGCACCCGACTTATAGAGTGAGGATTGTGTATAGGTCGTGCGATAACGAGTCGATCGATTTGTCGCTTCAAGGGTTCACATTTTCGTCGGTCGAATTGTTTTCTCGATGAGTTGACGATGACCTCAGAACTTGAATTCTTCGCGGTGTGCTCTTTACCTCGATAAGCACGATCTCCGGATTCTCGACACCGTTGATGTCGATGGACTCCAGATGCGGGGACCGCAGGATCACGCGTATTTCTTCCGCAGTCACTGTGCCTTTGACGATCACCTGCTTGATACTGGCTTCCTGGCAAATTTTTTCCAAACTGACTAACCAATTCAGATATGCGGGTTCGTATCGCTTTTCTCGAGGGGAAGTATCACCTGCTGCCGTCGAGACTGTCAAAGTCTGGCCGTCGATGGATAGCCGAGCGAGCTGATCAGGGTTATTCTTACCATACAAACTACTCCAAAGATGCTTTACATATGGCTTACTTAAAGGTGGCGGAATCCCAGGTTCGCGAACCGTCAATTCTGGTGCCGGCCTGAGTGATTCGGGCCCTTGCATGGCGTGCCAGATGGATTCATCAGCTTCAAGAGTGACCGTTTTGACAGAACCATCACCCATGAGGCCATGAGTGACCTCTCGACCGTGGGAGCTGAAGCCGAATGGAGAGGTGTTTCGAGGTATGCTGACTTCGCGCCAGGCAGTCGTTGAAGCAAAAATATCAAATGGCTCGGAAGCATCGGCTGCGAGAAGCGTGTGAGCCGAAGTGCCAAGATCATCAAGCGTCACGTGACTATTGCGATGCATGACCCAGGAGTTGGCCGCGATATGAATCAGTGGATAGCCATTGGCGGAGGATGGTGTCTCAAGACTGGGGTCCAGCCACCAAATATTCTCCCGGCAATGACGATCTGTAAACCATTCGACCTGCCGGGGATCATCCCACGGGATATTCTGATCAAGTCGATTGTAGAATGGAGTACATGATATGAAATTAATCAAAGGGACAGGCCAGCCAATGTAACCCTGCCCTTCCGAGTTATAGACACCGCCCGGTGGAAATGATCGAAAAGTGTCATGGTAGTTTTGCAGTGCCAGACCAATCTGCTTGAGGTTATTCCGCCACTGCGTGCGACGAGCCGCTTCTCGGGATTGGTGAATTGCCGGTAGAATCAACATCACAACAAGCAGTGGAGAAAGGACTCCTGCGGCAATCTTCAGGTATCTCATGATGTGGCCTCAGATTCTTGATGATGACCTGATATTAGATGTCATTTTAAGTAGCAGCAGCCCGTTATTCCGAGGCTTCAGGCGTTTCGATAACTTGGATTCGGTGTGACTCTTGTTCGAACAGTGGACGAATCACCGGTGCATTTCGAACTGCAAGAATATCCACGGTTTTCAGGTTCTTGCAGGCCAATAGAACCTTCACCTCTTCGGGCGATGGATAGCGATACAACTTTGCCGATAGCACATCCCCTTTTGCACATAATGCGGCCAGTTCAATCAGCCAGGCTTGGAAGACTTCCTCTCGCCGTTCATCTTGAAACGACGGATTGGCACACTCGGTATTGAGAATCAAGTGTTGACTATCAGCAGTCAGTGTTGCTTTCTGACTGTCCTTGTGAAACATATGAGTCCAGATGCGGCGGTCAAAGCGAGTTGGAACTGGGGGGATGCCTGGAATACGGTCAATAAGTTTATCAACTGGTCTGAGTGACTCTGGCCCTTGCATCTGATTCCAGATCGATGCGTCGACGTTCACATCGACAGACCGGACGGTCGCATCGGCCATGAGACAATGAGTCATCGGACGGCCATGTGAGCTGAAACCTGATGGAGAACTGTTGATAGGAATGTTGGCGTCTCTCCAGGCCGTTGTGGAACCATAAACATCAAACGGCTCGGAAGCATCGGCTGCCAGAATTGTCGAGGCGAGGTCTCCCACATCTTGCAAGGTCACATGACTATTGCGATGCATGACCCAGGAGTTGGCCGCGACATGGATGAGCGGGAACGTATTTTTCTCTGTGAGGGCGAGGCCAGGGTCTTGCCACCAACGTCCTTCCCGGCAATGGGCCATAGTAAACCATTCGATTTGCCTGGGATCATCCCAGGGGATTCCATCATCAACCCAAGTCGAAAAGGGGGTCTGGGATTGAAATGGAGCGAGACGGCTGGGCCATCCCTGATAACCTTGCCCTGCTTCACTAAAGATTCCACCAGGTGGCAGGCAGCGGTAATTATCATGGTAGTTATGGAGAGCGTAACCAATCTGTTTGAGCGTATACATCCATTGAGAGCGCCGAGCCTGTTCTCGCCCATTGAGAATTGCGGCGCTTAAGAGTGTCAGCACAACGACCGTGAGAACGAGCCCAACAGCAATTTTCAGGATGTTCATGATGCATCTCATGTTCGGGCTGCAGATCACGAACACCAGTAGCCTCAATGGAGGCCGGGTGTTCATGGTCGGTGTGCAGCTTCAATCGAGACTACACCTTGAGTTCTTCGGCCGCCAGACCGAGTGTGCTTTGATAGCGCTGGCGGATGGGGGTGATGATCTCGGAAACAAATTGCTCGACTTGTTCCGGCGCTCGGCCTACAAATCGCCGGGCATCGAGAGCAGCACCCAGATCGACCTTCGCAAAGGCGGCATCACCCTTGAGTCGCTCAATCAGGTCGTTGGGTAAGCCGTGCTCTTTGACCTGTCGAGCGGCTTCCTGGCTGTGAATGCGGACGCGCTCGTGGAGATCCTGCCGGTCGCCCCCGGCTCGCACACCCTCCATGAGAATCTCTTCGGTCGCCATGAATGGCAACTCGGCAGTGAGCCTTTGAGTAATCACCTTCGGGTAAACGACCAGCCCATCCACCACGTTCCGATAAAGAATCAGAATGGCATCGGTCGCGAGAAATGCCTGCGGAATGGAGAGCCGCCGGACGGCACTGTCGTCGAGAGTTCGTTCCATCCACTGGGTGGCGACTGTCTGACCGATCGAGGCCGTCACACTGGAGACAAACCGTGCCAGGCTGCACATCCGCTCAGACCGCATGGGGTTGCGTTTGTAGGCCATGGCCGATGAGCCAATCTGCTCCTTCTCGAACGGCTCTTCGATCTCCTTGTTGCTTTGCAAAATGCGCAGGTCGGTCCCTGTCTTGTGGGCACTCTGGGCGATGCCATCGAGAACATCGAGAATCTGCACATCGAGCTTGCGGGTATAGGTCTGGCCAGTCACGGCACAGCGCTGGGCAAAACCCATCTTTTCGGCCACCCGGCGATCGAGTTCTTCCACCTTGGCGTGATCGCCATTGAACAACGTGAGGAATGTCGCCTGAGTCCCAGTGGTGCCTTTCGCGCCGCGGAACCTCAGGTTTTCGATGCGATGTTCCAGATCTTCCAGATCGAGCACCAGATCGTAACACCAGAGCGTGGCCCGTTTACCCACCGTTGTCGGCTGGGCAGGCTGCAAATGGGTGTATCCGAGGCAGGGGAGGTCTTTGTATTCGACGGCAAACTTCGACAGCCGATCGATGGTGGCGACGAGTTTATCCCGCAGCAGTTCCATCCCTTGCCGCATGAGAATGAGGTCGGCGTTATCGGTGACATAGCAACTGGTGGCCCCCAGGTGAATGATGGGCCGGGCTGAGGGACATTGATCACCCCAGGCGTGGACGTGGGCCATGACATCGTGCCGCAATATTTTTTCGTGGCGGGCGGCGACGGCAAAGTCGATGTCGTCGATATGTGCCTTGAGTTCATCGATCTGGCTTTGCGAAACCGGCAGGCCCAGTTCGTGTTCGGCTTCCGCCAGCGCCACCCACAGTTTGCGCCAGGTGGCATGCCGCACCTGCGGTGACCAGAGGGCACTCATGGCTTTGGAGGCGTAGCGGGAAACGAGTGGGTTGTCGTAATGTTCGTGAGACACGGAAAACTCCGGTTGAAAGGCCTGTTGCGGGCTGCTGGAACCCGAACAAACCGAATGTCAGAAACCATGAAGTCAGGAAAATTCTTGCCCGAATATGGCACGGGCGTGTGCATGCGTTACGATGGAACTACTTTAACAGGTCGGCGCGACGTTGCCGACTCATCCCGTCGTCTTACGCTCTCTTTCGGAAACAGGCCCTGCTCATGCCGACACCTCTTGAAACCCTCGTTGCCTGCGGCACCAAAGTCTGGCTCGACAGTATCGATCCGGCACTGGTCGTAGAAAACCGCAAATTTGGAGCCACGGGTGCCACATCCAATCCAATTATCATTGCTGACCTGCTGAAGACAGGTCGTTTTGATGATCAGATTCGCGCACTGGTGGCCGAAGGGCATTCCGATGAAGCGATTGCCTGGGCGATGACCGATCGTCTTGTTCGCCAGGCGCAGGAAGTTTTCGCCAGCGTTTATACAGAATCCGCAGGCAATAACGGCTACGTGAGCTTCGAACTTGATCCTCTTCTGGAAGATACTGCGAACACTTTGAGTGTGGCCGAAAAGGCCAGGAAGTATGTCGAACTGGGTCAGCACTGGGCGGCAGGACATTCCAACCGGATGATCAAGGTGCCTGCGACACCGGGTGGGTTGGCTGCTCTCGAAGAACTGGCCGCTTCCGGGATTACGCTCAATGTGACGCTGATCTTCTCGGAACGGCAGTACGAAGCGGCTCGGGAAGCCGTCTGGAAGGGTGCCCAGCGGCACGGCAAGCTCGAACGCTTCAAATCGGTCTACAGCATTTTTGTGAGCCGCATTGATGTCTATACCAAGAAGCACGTTCCCACATTGATTCCTGCGGCTCAAGGTCAGGTCGGGATTGTGAATGCCCAAAGGCTCTGGGCAGAGAACCAGAAGTTCTGGGCCGACAAGAAGCTTCCACTTCAGCAGGAAATCATCTTCGCCAGCACGGGAACAAAAGATCCGGCTGAAGCTCCTGATCGCTATGTGAGTGCTCTGGCTGGTTCCGATATTCAGACCAACCCACCTGCGACGAACGCAGCGGTCCAGAGCCTGACAGGTAAGGTTTACACCCGCAAAGTCGATCAATTGCCACCAGCCGACGTTCTGGCCGATATCGATGCGAAGGTCGATTTTGCCAAGATGGAACAAGTTCTGATGGAAGAGGGCCTGGCCAAGTTCGCCGACCCATTCAAGTCACTTCTTCAGGTGATCGCTTCCAAGCGCTAGAGCCGAAGTGTCTCTCGGCATGAGCCTTGGCAGCGATTTGCCAGACTGATGCAGGAGAAGAATATGCAACGAACAACATTTCTTATGAGACACAAACTGGTCGCGCTTCGGCCCGGTTTGTGTCTCAGTCTATTCATCGGGCTGTCGATTTCCCGTTTTAACCTGGCATTTGCTGAACCACCCGCTGCTGGAACCAGTGGCCAAGTGGCGCAGCAGGCGCCTGCCGGCGAGGTACCTGCGGATGCCCAGCGGATTCTTGGTGAGTGGGTACCGGTGGAGTTTATTTTTGTGGGTTTGCCGATCCCCATGGATAATATTGCCGGGCTGAAGGTGGTGTTTGAAAAGGAAGAGCTGAAGGTTTATCCCCCCGCACCTGTTCGCAAACTGAAGGAAGGGGAACTACCACCACCCGCCCCGACTCCCATCAAATTTCGTTACCAGTTGCTGAATGATCGCGAGCCGCGCCAGATCGAACTGACGGCGGAAGAAGGCCCGCAACAGGGACAAACAACAGGTTCGATTTACCAGTTCGATGAAAAAGGCCGCCTCGTCATTTGCGGCCATCTCGACCCTGCTGCCCCTCGGCCGGATGTTTTTGAATCGACCGATACGTCGCGGACGATTCTTTTCAAGTTCGAGCGCGTGGTCAATAAAAAGTAAGGTTCACTCTGCGTTGACCCGTGAGATTTATCCTCTGGCAGAGAATTCCTACATGGCGATGACTCGCAGCCTGATGATCATACTTGGGGTTCCACTACTTCTGCCTTTGGTCTGGGCTGGCGCTGTGTCTCAGCAGTGGGTTTTTCCTGATGACGCGACACTCTTCATGATCTTGTCGCTGCTCGAAGTTGCTGCGTTGGTGTGGGGTGTGTGGGTCATACGGCAATTGCATACCCCGGATGACCTTAAGTTCTACTGCATAGGCTGTTATGTGCTGTTTATGCCAATCGCTGTACTGATCTGGATTGGGGTGCTGGGTCTGAGTATCAGTCAAAACCCGCTTTGAATCCTGCTCTTGATGAGCTTAAAAAACTGTTTTCCCGAGGCTATTAGTCGATATTTATGTTGTTGATAAACGAAATTCTTGTGATGAGCCAACCCCATGAATTCTTATATCTTCGCAGATCAGGCGGTTCGATCCATTCGGTTTGTTCATGAACCAGATCGCCATAACTTTGGTGGTCCAGTGAGGCATTCGTTTGTCCAGGCAAATGGCGACGCTTGGCCGCACCCTGTACACATGCTTTTTGATCTGGATGCTTCTGACCCACTGCTGAGCAAATTGCCGAGCAAATATGGGCGACTACCTCTTTACTTTTCATTCGATCTCCATTTGATGTCTTTCGGGTATAAAGAAGTCGATGATGATACTTGCATGGTGTTTCCGAACTTTGCTGAAGAAGTAAATACAGATCACCCGGAGATTCCGGAAGATATTCCCAGAGAGTTTCCGCGATATCAGGTCAGAATCGATAGCTATCCATACAACCCGGGTTTACGAGATGATGCTGTTGCATTTGCCGGAGTCTATGGGATTCATCGCCTCTCAACTAAAGATCAAAGTGCTGTTCGCAAGCAATATGATAAACTCTATCGAAAAATAATGCTTGAAGCACCTGAGGGGGATGCTCTCGAAAACTTCATGAGTTCACCCTATTGCCAAGGACGTCCGGTCGGAAAATGCCCAAATCCTGAGTGCATTAATTATGACGCTCCGAAAAGCCTGTTGCCATTAGCCATTTTCCCTGCCAACTTGCGCAGCGATGTCCAATTATTTGGCTGTTGGAGTAAAGGCATTCAACTGATCTTTGAACTTTGCCCTCTCTGCCACACATATCGCACATCCAATCAGTCTGGTTAGAGAGGGGTGTGCATGATGAAATACTGGCCTAGCTAGCATCAATCTTTCAATGATCGTTACTGACTTCGAGTTCCCACTAGCACATCGATCAGTGATTGCAAGCCGGTCGCGTCGTGTTGATTGAAACGGTTGAATTGTGGGCTGTCGATGTCGAGGACTCCGAGGAGTTTCGGGCCAGAACGAATCGGCAGGACAATCTCGGAGTTCGAGGCGGAATCGCAGGCGATGTGCCCCGGGAATTGGTGGACATCGGGGACGATCTGCACAGCGAGGGTTTGTGCTGCAGCGCCGCAGACACCCTTACCGACGGGAATGCGGACACAGGCCGGGCGACCCTGGAATGGGCCGAGCACCAGTTCATTTCCCTGAAGAAAGTAAAATCCTGCCCAGTTCACCTGGGGCAAACTGTGGTAGAGCAGGGCCGCACAGTTGGCGGTGTTGGCAATCCAGTCTGTTTCCCCCCCGGTGATCGCACGGAGTTGCTGCTCCAGCAATGCGTAAAGGTAATTGGGGGCTAAACGGTGTGCATCGGTGAGGGACGTTTCATGCATTCGTTGTGATCGCCAGGGATGATCGGTTGGAGACGCTGAGATTTCAGTTCGATTTGACCAATGTATCGCTCTGCGGAATAGTGTCACTTCGCATACGGCGTACGCATGGCGCGGCTTCTTGTCGTCGTGATGGTAATACACGACGACCTGTGTCGGCGAGTTGGGCACGAGTTGGCCGGGCCACCCGGGCAGTAGATGGCAGAAGTACGCTAGAAGACATGCTCGTACTGAGTCGCCTGTCTATTGCACACATCTTTTGCCGAAAAGCTTTTTGACGTGTGGCTGGGGTCAAACGTCCTCGTTTGCCCCCAGTTCATGGGACTCTGATCGTTTTTGACGAACAGCATGAAAAGTCATGAATCGATGTGTCGGATGCATTTGCGCTGGGGCACGTTGTTGACCAGGGGGCGGATGAAGAAAAACGACTCGCGCCACCCCGGCGTACTTTAGAAGACATGCTCGCTCAGAGCCGCGAAGCATGGCACTGGGCCGCGGGCATGGCACTGAGCCGTGAGGCATGGCAGGGCACTCGGGGAGTTTGGCGAATCGAGTTTTATGGTGTGCTGGTCAACTTTACTTGACTGTGACGACGTACTTCTCGACTGTCGGTTTCAGAGTGCGATCAAAGGTCTGTTTGGAGACGAGAATGGTGAGTTCGCCGGGATCGGTGGCTTCGATCTCGAATTCCATCATGAGAGCACCAATCAGGGGATGTCCGTCCCGATAGGTGCTGAGTCTGGTTTGTCGATGGAGTTTTCCTTTGCCGGAGATGGAGGTTTGAATCACTCCGCCGGAGGGTGTGGAACCTGTCACCCGGAGAATACTCCCTTTCTCGACAGTCACGCTTTGCGGGCCATCGAGGACCACCACGTTGACCCAGTCGTCAGGCTTATCGGCCTGGGCGATTTCTATAGCGAATCCAGCCGAGAGGATGCAGACCAGCGTTAATAGAGTGCCCCACAGGAATTGTTTCATCACGAAGGCTTTCTGATTTCGAGTGATTGTTCTGGTGTCGAATCTGTTTCACGTCTCCGTGAGCATACGGATTGGAGGCGAGAACTCCAGACTTCAGTTCCAGGAAAATCAAATTCCTGACGGGTGCGATGAGCTCGCGGGATGGAAAAGAGAATTACAGAGTGGGGAGTACAAAGGTGGCGACGTAGAAGATGACTCCGGTGACCGATGTGAGGACAAGATCGATCATTGAGAGCCAGCCGAGCCTTTTGTGAGTGGTGCTGTAGGCTGAAGGTTGAGGCGGCTTCGCATAGTTCCGCAGGGCACCAATCAGCGTGACCACCCAGAGGATGGGTGTCGAGATGGCAAAAACGAGATGGATACGGAGCAGCCAGGTGGAGCGTCCAATCACTTCGGTGCTGAGTGGTGGTTCGTGGCGATCGACGATGTTCCGCCAGCCCCCCTGAATCCATTGGAGATCGACTTCGAACAGAGTCACGGCCACAAGCAGAATCAGGGCGAGGAGCATCTGCAGCTTACGGTGATTCTCGAAGCGGCGGGCTTTGACCTCTACCAGACTCCAGACCATCAGTGGGACGACAATGACGAGTGCCACCACGACAAAGTCGAGCATGAAGGATGTCTGATAGCCGAGAAAACCGCGAGTGAGCATTCAACCTCCGGAGTGTTGGGCTTTTCAGTGACAACCGATCTGGCTGGTCAATCGTCGTTTGAACAAGAATCTTGCTGAACAACAACATTCTGTCGGGGAAACCGGCGATTCGAGCAAGCGGGAAACACCCCAATCAATGCTTTTCGAATAGTCGCAAAGGCGTTTGATGAAGCACTCTGTATGTTAGTGCCAATGCCTGGATCCACCAGTTTTCACGACTTGGGATTCGTTGGAGGCAGCGGAGGCCCTTCCTGGCGGACAGTCACCTGCAGGGCACTGAGCATTTTGGTGATGCGTGCTTCTTTGCCATCAATGAACGGGACGTTGTCGAGCACGAAGGCGCGTGGTTCGGAGCTGGGATGGATAATCAACCGGCCACTCCGCATGAGCAGATATTCGAAGATGTCGTCGATCTCTTTGCTGATCCGCAGGTTGGGAGCGGAGTAGCGTTCAAGGTTGCTGAGAAAGCCGTGATGATGCAAAAGTTCATTCGAGCGAATTTCCCAGTAATCCATGCGAACGGTGAAGAATACGCAAAGATAGATGATTCCCAGGACCCCGGCGAAGAGGAAATAGAATGTGGAATTGGCATGTGGCTTGAGTGAATTAAAAAAGCTGGAAACAGCCGGGAGCAGATCCGGGAATTGTCTCATGAGCAGGATGAACCCAAAGACAAAGGCCACAATACAGAAAAAGAGTGTCAGCGATGTCGTGCGTGGGAAGTCGAATGCCAGCACGACGAGGTTGACTCCCAGAATGGCCATGAATGAGAGTGCGAGCGTCGATTGAGTCGGGTTGGCTGCATCTTCCAGAAAGAGGGCAATAAACCCGCAGATGATCGACGCAATAAAGGTGGGGTAGAGCAAAACGATCTTCGGATAGGACATCAGATAGATCGGCTTTGTCGGGTCGAAGTCGCCGTTAGACACGGGAGATCCTTTCCGCAGTGTGTTTGCAGACATGCAGTTTTGCAGGTACCAGCCAGACGTTATTGAGCAAACATTATTCAGCGCACAGCATTGAACGGAAAGGCGGCCCACACCTTGCGAGCTGGCTGGCCGGTCTTCCGTTGAACTCATCCCGAGTGCAAAGCACTTCGAAATGAGAATCATTCCTGAAGAACGCGAACAGGCCCCGTGTGGATGACAGTCTTTCTGATGAGGACTTTAGCCGCCCGCTCCCGTCGATTCAATTGCTGATCTCGAATGGCTTCCGGGGAGGTTGGTGCCCATGAGAGTCGATTTGACAAAACGCAACATGCAAAAAAATCGTCCAGTGGCTCGCAAAGAGACCACTGGACGATCTGTTATTACAGTCGGGCTTGATTGGCTGAGCCGGGCTTAGAAGCCGAATCCACCACCAAATCCACCGAATCCACCACCGCCAAATCCACCGCCGCCGAATCCTCCACCACCGAATCCACCGGCACCGTTACCGAACTGGTCGTTGCCAAAGTTCTGATAAACGTTCTGGTAGAACTCAGGAGCGGCTTCCAGCGAATGCTTGCCTGGGCCGTAGGAAGTTGCCACAAAGGTGCGGTTGTAAGCGTCTGGATTTCCCAGATCTGTCAGAATCTGAGCGACAAGCTGCCGACGATGGTTATCGAGCTCTGGATCAGCGTTGTGCATTGTTCGTTCCACTAGAACCGGGAAGGGTGCACTGCGCATTCTCGAAGCGATTTCAAGAATCTTGTCTTTGCCGTCGGGTGTCAGTTCGGCACTTTCTCCCACAAAGTCACTGTAGTACAGGATGAAATCGGCCGCTTCGGCATTGGTTTCCATCTGGTGGAAGTGGGCTCGATGGACTGTTCCTAAGACATATTGCTCAGGTGTCGTGTTTCGATTGGCTGAATGCCCCCACCAGGATGAAGCACCCGAGCAGAAGCTGCTGCATTTTGTCCCGCAGCCGTTGCAGGAGTTGCAGTCATTGCAAGATTTTTTCCAGCCCCATTTGTTCCCGCCACAGGGCTGGACACCACAGGTGGGATCGTAGGGAGAACTGTTGCAGCCACCTGTTGAACAGGCACCGGTATCGCAGGACCCTGTCTGGCAGCCCGCCGGGCCACAATCAGTCGATTTATGGCCAAACGAGATGCAGCCTGCAGCAATCAGCGGCAATGCAATCAGGCAGCGACTCAGATAAATGTGGAAGGAGCGGAGCATCCCTTCTCCCCTAGCCAGACTGTCACGCGGACAGTCTTTCGGATATTTCTGGCAGATTGTTCAGCAATCAATCGTCGCAGGTGCGATCAATGCCCAACTGCCTTCTTCGTCAACCTTGACTTGATGACTGTCTGTTCTCGCAGGCCGAACAGAGCCAGTATGCGCTATAAAGTATCCAGACAATGCATCGGGTACTTTGATCTCATCTGTACGACTATCGACGACCTGCACCACTTCCTGCGGAACTTGCTGACGGAGCGGAATAACCGCCACGACCGTAAGTATTTCCGGGTTGCCCGGCGTTTTCTGCCTGTTGCATCCCTGTCTGCTGGATTTGCGATGACGGCTGATTCCCTGGATAGCGGCTGCCAGGTGTGTAACCTGACCGGTTTCCTTGAGAGCCATAATTGTTGGAAGAGATTGGTGTCGGCATCAGTGGCGTGCTGGGCCTGGGCTGAGCCGGTCCTGGTGTTGGTGGATAAGCGTGCTGTGGGACAGAATAGCCACCTGGTGCTGGCTGGACTCCCTGATTTGGCCCACCCTGATTCATTCCGCCCGGCTGTGGTCCGACAGGCTGTGGCCCATAAGAGGGGCTGGCTGGCCCGGGATTGAAGTGCTGGTAACCCACGTTTGTCCCATTACTGCCAGAACCATAAGGTGGTACCTGATAATGTCCCGTATCAGGTGTGCCCTCGATGCGGTTGTACCAGAAGAACTCGTGATCGCCGGGATAAGTGACTTCGAAGCCCGGAACAGGAGGAACTTCTTCGGGATCCATGGGCCGCACGATGTCGGGAGTAATCAGGATGAGCAGTTCGTTTTCGTCCTGAGTTTTCTCTTTGCGACTGAAGAGGGCTGGACCAATCTTCGGGATATCTCCCAGGAAGGGAATCTTCGAGATGTTGGTCTTCATCAGGTGAGAATACAAGCCAGCCAGCGCGAGAGTCTGACCTTCGCGCATTTCGACTGTGGTATCAATGCGGCGGGCATTGGTACCGGGAATTCCCTGGACCGAGTTCGCCTGGTTCAGATCGCTATATTCAGCGATGGTCGACAAGCGGATGAGATCACGATCCAGAACTGTGGGTGTGACGAGCACTGATGTCCCGAAACCACGGAACGTGGTGGACTGTCCTTGTGCACCGGCAATACCGATAATCGTCGGCACGGCAAATTCACCACCAGCCAGAAAGCGGGCCTGGCGACCACTGAGAACTGTTAAACGTGGTTCCACCAGTATTTTGCCAATGCCGTTCGTCTTGAGCCAATCGAGCAGAATCGAAACGTCGCCGTTATCGAAGATACCACCGAGAGTCGCTGCCCCGCCGGTCAATGAAGATTCAATCAACTGGCTGCCGTTGAAGAGCACCGAAATATCGGCGCCGGCTTTAAACATTTCTGAACGGTTCAGTTCGGCAATACGAACTGTGAGGCTCACCTGGAACTCACCGGGAACCCGCAGCTCATTGATAATGAAACCCGCTGCGAGATCGTTAGATCCTCCAAAGCTATTGCCAATTCCACCGATGGCACCGTTATCAATGGCGCTGGATCCACCACCGAGATCACCGCCCAGACCGCCCAGGAAAGGTTGCGGACCGCCCAGTGAACCTTCCTGATTGATGACTTCACCGCGCACGATACTCAGAATGTGAGCAGCTTCTTCAGCATCGCGGGCCTGTCCGCGGACGACAATCTTGTATGACATGGGGATGAGGTAAACCTTGCTGTTGGGGAACAAGGTCTGCAGTTTCTTTTCGAGCTTGCCGTAATCGAGGCGGCGCTGGAAATCGAGAGCTGGATCGCGAATGACTTTCACGAGATAAATGAGTGGCTCTGTGGCACCTTCAAACCAGAGGGTGAGAGTCGTTGTCCCTCGAGAAACCCCGATGATGGAAATTTCTCGTGGTCCGTATTGCACCACGTCGATCACGTTCGGGTCGGCAATGGCAGCACGAATGACGTTGGCACGAGTAACGATCAACTGGCTGCGGCGATGAATGACTTCGAGGTCTTCTTCGGACGAAGGCATTGATTCGATCAGCCGGTGCAGTTGCCGGGCCGTATCCGACTGATTGGAGTCCTGGACTGTGCGGACTGGTACTGCCCGTTGTGGCAAAGGGAGCGCATTGACTGCAGGGACTGGTTGATACTGCACAGGTTGAATGTTGCCACGAGGAATCTGGATTTCACCATTCCGACTGGCAGGCACCTGGTATTGTGTGTTGACGACGGGATATCCATACCCGGCGGGTGACTGTGGATGGGACGGAGAATGCCCCTGATATCGACCTTCGGGCTGGCTCTGAGCTTCGGGAGCATACCCGGCTGGTGCCATTTGCTGCTGCGAATAGGACGCAGAGTGTCCACCAGGGTATTGGGCGAAGCATGTGCCCGTCCCGATAAGACAAAGCAGCAGTGCTCTCAATCCTTGCTGGAGCGATTCTTGCCATGTGGGGCGCAAGAGACCGCTTTCGGTTTGATAACCATCGCGATACAGCTTTGCCCGCGTCGGCCTGTAAACGGTCAACATCCGTGTTGCTCCTGCTCGCTTCAAAAGCATCCTTGCCTTGAAGCAGACATTCACCTTGCCCAGGCAAGAAAAGCTCTCACGTTTTCCGCAGTTGAGAATCTGGTCAGAAATGACCAGAAGGAACTCAGCCTGCTGAAGGAAAATGTCTTCGCTTTGTGTCGGTTTTGCCTGAGATATCGTTAGTCAATGTGAGTGCAGACTCTGGAGAGGCGCTCTCACCGTATCATCATGTATCGGCGGTAGAATTCTGATGCCATCAAGCGAAGTGAGTCATGTTCCCCAGTTGTTTTTGTCGTAACGGGCAGAGGCGACATAACTGGGAAAGTCTCCGCAAGTTCCCTTTGTTGCCTGATTGCCCTGGGCTCGTCCTCCCACCGGCAGTAACGACCGGTAGGAGGAGATTCCAATCTCTGCAGGCTTAAGATTCAGGATGCTGAGGCATCTTCTGCCGCCATGATCCGATTACCACGCGTAATTTGTATCCCGGTTGTAGACGGCCCGACCGGGGTAGTACCAGGGAGCCCGGTAGGAGTAGTAAGGGAACCGATAGTGACCATGCACCTGATTGCGATGAAACCCGGGGCCGAAGTGGTCAACATAAGGATCGCCGGAAATTGTTGACCGTTCGTTTCCATCGTAATAGTAAGGTGAGCCGATTCGGGCGTCGTAACCACCTGGCTGAAAATACTTGGCTCCCGAAGCATAGCCTGACTGATAATTGGGGCCAGGCAACGCCGGGCTGGGGAGCCTGCCCTGAACCTGACTGTCAGGTGCAAGACCATACGGTGCCGCATAGGGCGATCGATTGACGTTGGCCCCATAGCCAGCCATGGTTCCCTGACCAGTCAGGTAGGACTGGCCGGCCATTGTCGAGGGATCAACGGGCTGAGCACCGTAGTTGTAAGGAGCAATTCCCGTGGGCGTGGGTTGCGCCACGAACGAACCATTCATCGCAGAACCATAGGCGGCTTGTGGATTGATTGAAACTCCTGCGCCCGCCTGAGGATAGTAATAAGGTGTCGTGCCAGCGGCTCCACCCGAGAAGCCGAAACCATAGTTGGACCAGGAAGCTCCAGGAGCATCCTGAGCCACCAGGGTTGTGAAACTCCCCAGGAGCGTTGCTCCCAGGACGACACTCAGCTTCCTGGTGGTTTTCCAGAACTGGGCCGCCAGCGAAAAGCTTTGCAGCTTTTGATCTTGTGAGCCAATAGCAGGCAAGTCGCTTCCCCTGGCCTGGCAAAACATCGTGATCGGGGCAAGCTTCCAGGGAATCTGCGGCATGTTAAACCTCAATGACCGTGACGAAAAAGACGGCCTGCGGGCGAACCGTCGAAGGATCTCTGATTTCTTACGAGGCAACTATGAATCACAACTGCCACATGTGCCGACGATACGTCATGAGTCGCGATATTTTCCTGCAGTTCAGATGACCTCTGCTCCTGATGGAAAGATCACGAAAGAAAGTGCGCATTGGCAATTTTTGCCGACAAACACTCCCACAGCGAATCTGACTGTAGAATCAGCAAGCAGAGGTGAGGGATCACTGATCGCTGGCTGGCTGCAGTTTCTGACCAGGATGGATCTGGTTGGCCGACAGGTTGAAACAACCTTTCACACAGGCAGGAAGCATTGTTATGTCGGGCATTGTTGTTCAAGTCGCCCTGGCGGCCGTCATGCAGGTTGGTCAACCAGCTCCCCAGGAAACTCCGGGGATTCCTGTCATTCCTCAGGCTTACCAGCAGTACGGCTTTGGCGGACAGGCGGAAACTCGCCATCCTTACGACACGCAGCAAAACTGGGTGCATGGCTATTTTCAGGAAATTCCTGCCTATCGCGGTCATGCACTGTTTCGCCCCTACAACTACAAACATGTGTTGTCCCAGTCGCAGACGGCTGGTGGCTGGGGAATGAATCCGAATCTGGCTTACTCTCAGCAGTTCTGGCATCGCTACCAGGATCAGGCCACGATGCTGAAGATGTCCCAGACGGGACCGCAGGGTCTACCCAATACCGGGTCGTTCCCTGGATATGTGGCCTCGCCCATGCCACCTGTGGATGGTTCGCTGTATCCAGTCTCGTATGCACCGGAGTATTCGCCACCGGCCGGGTATACCCCAGCAGTTCCCTATCAATATCAGGCTGCACCGGCAATGCAGATGGCGCCGGCACCTGCTGGTTATCCAGTTATGGGGTCTCAATCACCTGCTGGTGCTCCGGTGACTTATTATGAGCTTCAGGAGCATCTGGGTTCACCAGTTGTCCCCGCCGGGAGCTATGCTCCTGCTCCATCAATTCCAGTCAACAACGGGCCAATGCTTCCATTACCACCGTCGAGCCGATAATCCGCTCGGTTGAACCCCATGATCGATTGCAAGCCATCTGGTGAACGTGAGCCAGGTGGCTTTTTTGTTGAATGAGGTGACCTGGTATGGAGCCTGCCAGTGGCCGAAGATCGAGAGCATCTCGCGTAGAAACTGGCTGTTAATCGCACACCAAACATCTACGAACTCGCCCTCATCCCGGCCTTCTCCTGTCGGAACGGGAGAAGGAGAGAAACCCTCGCCC
>VFQR01000888.1_pt1 | contig 28817 bp, 37 predicted proteins | sample 3512321 | NCBI WGS metagenome assembly VFQR01 (sample SAMN10412374, study PRJNA504923) | tailings metagenome | isolation source: Relicate 3 Philex TSF1 revegetated site | place: Philippines: Tuba, Benguet | collected 2017-08-29 | reverse complement strand
AAAGGAGAAAGTTAAAAGTCAAAATAGATTGCCTTTTACTCTTTACTTTATGATCCTGACAGTCTCAGTCAGCGAAGGCATATTTACTTGGCATCTTTTAAGGTTTGGGGGATGGGGAGTGGGGAGATGGGGAGATGGGGGGACGCGGGGACGCGGAGAAAAATAAATGACAAATGACTAATGAATAATGACTCTTAATTTTTTTGATACCGCATTCCTGGGAGTTGGGTGAGTAAACCCATGAGTTCTAACTGTAACAAGGCGCTGGAAACTAAACCGGCAGGCATATCGGTTTGTCGGACTATTAAATCAAAGGGTAAAATATCACAGGCGATCGCATCCATTACCTGTTGCAATTCGGGTGATAAAGTTGGCAAAGTTAATTGTTGTACTGTTGACAATTGCTCAACTTTATCAATTTGTGGTATTGCTCCCAGCATTGTTAATAATTCGTCTAATTCTTTGAGAATCAAAGAAGCACCTTGAGTTAGTAACTTTAAACAACCTTGGGATGGATAATCGTCCACTCTCCCCGGTAATGCATAGACATCTCTACCAAATTCATTGGCATAGGTGGCTGTTATGAGGGCGCCAGATTTTAATGGGGCTTCCATCACAAGAATAGCGCGGCTCATGCCTGCAATAATGCAAAGCCTAAGGTTTATATCAAGCTTTTGAGGTTGTGTACCTCCCTTAGTATATCCACAGGATAGCTATAGGATCAACTACAAGGCTACTGTGATACTACTTTCCAACTCGTCAACCTGATAATAACAGGTCACTGGGACTTGCCCCGAGTCATCCAGGGACGCCACAAGGTTAAAGGTTATGCCAGGATATTCAGCCAGGCCCGCAGCCAAGGAACTTTCAAGGCTTCTAAGCATCCTAGGTAGATCATAGGCATTTTCAAAGGTGTATTCAGATACACCAAAATCAGGATTAAGTACCCTCTCTTCAACCTTTGTCTGTAAAATGTGCGCGATGACCTCAGGGACTACTCGGGAATAATCAGAGGTCAAGGCGATCGAGCCGTTGGTTAACTGAATCGGGTAAGTGAATGTGGTCATTTTAGGAAACTTAGTCAGTTAACTAAGCATGTTGACAGGTAATATAATAGATGTTATATTATAGTAAGTTCAGGGAAATATAAATGTTAACTAAAGCACAACCACAAGTTATTAATGGTCTTGAGTTTTACGTTAGTCCTGACGGTAAGGAAGCTGGGATGAGCGCAACTAGCCTAGCCCGATTATGTGGAGTGGCTAGCCAGACATTAACTCAACGGGTTTTAGGGAGCTATTATAATGAAGCTAAAAGCACTCATAAAGCGCTGGAATCCTTTACTGGTAAGGGTTTATATTGTAGCATGGAAACCTCTAATGCTTCTAAACCAATCACGGCTGAGGCTTGCGCTTGTATTATTGAGTACTACGCATTTGACACCAAAGAATCCTTAGAAGCCGCTAAGAAATCCTATAGAGCGTTTGCAAAAGCAGGTATTCATACCTGGATTTTGGCACAAACAGGTTACTCCATTACACCAAAAGAACCTACTTCCCCTGACATGAGTAACTTGGCTTTTATGAAAGCAGCGTCGGTAGCCCTGACTCGCCATATTCAACAGCAAGAGAACTTACAGAATAAGCCAGGGCTAGCTAGAGTTGTTAATGACTTATCCACGGCTAGTCATGCGGCTCTACCACCTAGCAAGATTACCCTTAGGGACTATGTAGCCGCCAAAGGGTTATCACTGGAAACTAGTGTAATGCAACATCTGGCTGGAGTTGTTGCCCATGCATACAAGACCCACAATGGGGGTTATCCGTCTAAGATTTATCAAGTTTACCAGAGAACGAACGGGAAGGCTAGGCAAAAAGTCTATGGATACTCTGTTGAAGACTACGCGATGATTGATAGTTCTCTGGAGTTCTTAGGGTTACTTTAAACCCAACCCTTAGTGACCAGGGATTCTCCATCAGTATCCATAGCCCCCACTGTGGCCACCTGAGAACCGTTAATAGTCACTGACGTAGCCTCCAAGAACTCAACTTGGAGGCTTTTTATTTGTACCTTGGTAGCCCCGGAAATAACCACTTGACCGTCTGGCGTAACCTGTACCTTGGTTTCACCTATGATGAACACTAGGTCAGCCCCGGAGTTTACCGCAGGGTTTCTGATGTTCTGTAGAGAGCCGAAGTATATTCCTTGGTGGGGGTTACCGTCTATAAACCCCATTAGAATCGTATCCCCCACGATTGGCAGTGGAGGGCTAAAACCAGAAAATGGTAAAACCCTAAATAGCCAATCAGTTGTACTTTTACCACCTTTGGCAGCATCAAGGCACTGAATACGCCCTAGCCCCATTGGGTCTTCCGTGGTGGCTACAATACCATAGGAAATCCCTTGTACACGCCCTTGTAAGTCCTGATTAGCTTTGATTAAGTCTGCGAATAAGTCCATTTGACGATGACCGAAATAATAAATATCTAAGCTTGAAAGTATTACTGTATAACCCTTTGAGGGTGACCGAAATCTACTTAATAATCCCTTGTGCCCTTAAGTCACTGACCCCCATATTAGTCACAAAAACTCCCTTGGCGTTCCTGAAGGTTACGTAGCCATCTGCACTGGATTCTACTAATGCATCCCTGGGGACTTTGAGCTTACTCGCGATCGCTGGGTTTTTAATCGCTTTTTTGACCTGATTATCGACGTTGAACCTTTCTCGGTCTGTTAGGGATATTGAAGCCGTCTTAGTCGTACTCATAGTGACTACGGGTTCCCGGGATATTAAGAACGTCAGTTCAGCCTCAGCCTGGGTAATCTTACCATTACGCCACTGCTGTTCCTTGGGGGTAAACCGGGTGATATGACATCTAGGGACTACTGTAGAACCATAGGTAAACTTTAAGGTAGCCCCGGCGATCGTCCAGTCTACTAGTTGCTTTATGGTGTCCGTGAGATCTTCTACAGCCCCTTGGGACATAAATAGTACTCTAGGGATGTTCAAAGTACTACCAGAGGCCTTCCAAGTAACATCGGGGTTACTGGTGTCCAGCACGGACACTACAGCATAATCAGCGCTATGTTGCCACTGTAGCGTCTCAGGGTTCAACAAAAAGTTATAAGTTATCTTACCGTCCGTTAGGCTGGCCTGGGTAGACCCTACGGATTTTGGTCGTTCTGTAGCCATTGTGGTTCTTTAGAAACATTAAGTCACATGCTGACGCCTGGCTATGCTAAAGAACCTTCCTTGAACTTCCCATAAGCCTCATTAATCGCCCCCATGACAGCATTAGCTATCTCTTGGGGGTTTTGCATTTGTGTACCATTTATGATTACATTGGGTGCCACAAAGGATTGCTTATTAGCGTCAGGGGTTTTAGGGATTACTAAGGGAGTTACTATTGTATTAGGTGTTGTAGGTGGTGACAGAGGTACTACCGATGATGGACTGGGTAGTCCGGATGTCACAGGGCTTACAGTAGCGCCCTCAGATGTCCCTAGGGGGTTATCAGGATTTTCGGGCTTTTTAGGCTTTTTAGTAAAGTCATGAAATAAACCACCGGGGGTCAGTGCCTTCAAACCAAACTCAGAGACACTTGTGATATTTTTAGCGACTCCTGTGACAATCTCGCGGTTTTCCTGTTTAAAGCCTAAGCTATCTAGGGCCTTATTAGTAATGTCCTGAATGGCATTTTTTAATCCAGTAAACAAGCCTTCGACTGCTGCATTGACCGCGCTGACTTGAAACTCTACGGTTTTTAATACCAGCATAATGGCACCTACCGCGATCGCTCCCCAGTCTAGCCCTGTAAGTAGATCGGCGAACCCTTGACCAATAATAGTACCGACTTCCTTACCAAGATCTCTGGCATCCAGTTTTTTGATACCTTCTGCCAGTAACCCTAAAACCCCGTTGAATCCTGTTATCAACCCTCGGAAGCCCTTGGTTACCACAGAAGCTACAGTGGTTTTTTCACCGTTGACTTTACCTATCACTGCACTGGTAACGTCACTGAAGAAATCTACAACTGTAATAACCCCTTCCATAAAGGAATGCTCTGTCAGTCCCATTTTTTGCACAAAGGGTGCCAGGCTGTTACCGAGGTCACCTAATGTAAGCATTAATCCTTGAACGGCATCAAGACCCGTCCGATTATCCATGTTAGGGATTTTCTTTAGAAACCCGAAAAGTCCTATATCTTGGTCAAATATTTTACTATTTATAACCTGAATCATTGAGTCTACAGTACCGTCAAACTGAGCTACCGTTTCATCAGCTACAGCTTTTTTACTGGCAGTTATCAGGATTTTCGCACGTGTCTCGTTGGTTAACTGTTTCCAGTCAGCCTCCGACTTACCTATGATTTTCAGTTGTTCCTGAATAAAAGTACGGAGCAAAGGGTTCTTCTGGAATATATCGTTCACCCCGAAGCCTTCACCGATACCCATAGTACCCGATAACATTCTATTTAGGGCACTACCACCCATATTAGGGTCAACCCCCCGAATACTAGCTAAAATCCCAAAGCGCTTAGTTAGCTCTAATGAGTCCTCTTTAAACCTTTCTATATTACCCTTGGAGTACCCGGCGACCGTAGCAGATATTTGGGTGCTGATAGCGTTATAGTCTCTATTCTCCCCCGGTAGCTCAGCAGCCATTTTAGAGATCTCTGATCGCATCTCTGCCACTAGGTCTTTAGCTTTAGTAAAGGATATCCCCAACTGGCTACTTAAGTCCCCAGCCTGTGCCAGTCCTAAGGTCTGCGTCTTAGCAGCCTGTTGAACAGCACCTATACCCGACTGGATACCGTTGGTAATCATTTGGATACCTTGGGCGATCGCCATAGCCCCTAGATTACCAAACAAGGCAGCCCCCAGGATTCCTTGAGAACCCCCGGGAGAATCGCCTTGAGAAACTAAGGATGACCCCATATCCCGAAACGAGTCCATCTGTGCCCTAAGTTTTGTCAAGTCTGCTTGATTAAGCCCACGGATGTCTTGAAGACCGACACGGATGTTAGCCTTAGCGCCTAGAGCCTCTATGTTGCTTCTGATTTGCCCTAGCTGAGGACTGAGGAGATCCTTAGCCCCTATGGTGATAACAAGGCGATTGTCGCTAGCCATGGTTGACAGGACTGGTTAACCAGCTTATGATTACAGTATAACTTAAGGAAGTCACCCACTAGCATCTAGTATTACAAAGGGTTCCCAATGTAGACACCAAGCTGGGCTTATGGTATGGAAAAACACAAGAAGTCTAAAGAGCTTCTAGTATTCCCTAAGTAGCCTGTTGACAGGTTAGGTTAACCACAGGTAAAATATTAATATAAACAAGGAGCTACCAAGATGACCACAGTCTACGTTCTGACACTTAAGACACCTCTTGAAGGTTCAGAAGTTCTCGGATGCTACGGTAGCTATGAGGCTGCCAGTAAGGGTTTAGATAACTTTTTGGATACTTGTAACCCTATAGGGTTGTCTAGAAGTCAAAGACTTCTCATAGTTCCCTATGTGCTACGAGAAGTGAACTAATGCCCCACCAAGCCCCTGTCACCTTCGATTACGCGGATATGGACGACAAAGGGTTGATTACCGTTCACCATTATTCATTTCAGTTCAAGAAAGGTTTACCAGAAGTCGTTACACATTGGTATTTCACGGCTGATAGTCTAGAGAATCGGGAGGGCACTTAAGATGGTTAATGAGCTTCTAGCGGGACACAAGGTGTCTAGCGAATGGTTTACACCAGAGGATATCTGGCAACGCATTGAGAATACCTTTGGCACTAAAGTTATCTACGACCCTTGCCCACGTGGTTGTGCAGACGATGGTTTAGACGTTGATTGGGTTGATAACTATAACTACGTTTTAGACCTCCCATTTATCTATGTCAACCCTCCGTCACCGAGTGCGCCGTGGGCTAAAAAGACTATTCAGACCGTGACAGAAAACCCGCAGGTTAGCATTATCTTTGCTGCATTTTCTGAAGCTGTTCTGTGGCAAGTTCCCGAGTTACATGACCATCTAATATGCTGGGTGCGTAATAGGATTAACTGGATTGACGGTAATCAATGGGTTAAATACAAAAATGTCCCTGATATTTTAGACGTTTTAGCCCCCGAAGGTTATACCAGTAACCCTAACTATCTAAAACCTGCTAAATCGCCCAGAAACTATAACGCGTTCATTTGTTTAGCACAGTCCCCAGAAATCCGCTACAGATTTATTCAGAACTTTCAGGACTTAGGGACTGTTAGAGTTTCACAGAGGATTACATTAGATTAGCTAGATATACCCAAATATTTATTAAAGAACCCTTAGGATATTCTAAGGGTTTTCTGTTGTTAATCTTGTTGTGCCCTTTGAGCCTCTTGTAACTCCGTTACCACTTCGATGGACTCAATAACTTCCCAAAGTTCTTTATCTCCCCATTGTGTAGCTAATCCCGTCCAGTATCCTCCAGAGGCAGCCACGATAGCCAGTAGTAGATCATTACGACTGAAGGCTCTACCCTCAACCGCAAAGATTACTGTCCCGTCATACTGTACGTAGGTTGAAAACGCGAAATGATTTAGCGATCGCTGCCTCCAGGTCTAACAGAATGCCCCCATCAAAGTCTAAGATTTGGTCATATGTCAACCCATCAAGGCTTAAAGTACTAATGGTAACGGCTGCGGATTCCACAGAAACCATATCTGAGTTTAGGGATCGTTGAATAGCTGCCAGGTGACGCCCCTTAGGAGCCTGGAAACGGTACTCGCGGTCTAGGGTAACTATAAGGTTACCTGAGGAATCAATAGCTGTTTTTGGTTTAGTCATAGAAGTTCTGTGTAGTTGCTCTATAGCCTTATATAGTCAATAAAGAAGCCCTCGGAGGTACCTAGAGGGCTTTTAGATTTCTCCGTTTGAAACAGACTTATTCAAAGTTACTAACCGTAGGACGGTAACTCATTAAAAATAATCTCCAATGTAATCATAGCCAACGATGAGCTTGATCTGTCCCATTCAGGCCATGAATAATCACCCAAGGAACAGTTAGAGTAAAGGATTTGGCTAGCGCCCTCGAGGACAGATCCGGCTAAGTCATTTTTGACAGGCTGAATAGCTAAGTTAAACGCGGTCGGGCTGTTACTCTGGGTTTTACACCAGCTGATGATAACCCCGTCTTTGTTTGGCTCAAACGGTTTAGACACCAGGATATTTTCAAAGCTAGAGAAGCCAACGAACTGTCGCTCGATACCCGTTTGACCGTCGTTAAACTTGATTTTTTCTCTAGCGATCTTACCCCCCTTCATGGAGGTAAAGACCACATCAGTCAGTTCTGAAATCGTAATAATCGCTTGTTTAGACTGTACGGGCTTTAAGATCCCTGCCATAGTTTTCCTAAAAGTAGTTTTAGTAACTTAGTCAGCAGGTATAGACTGGGTTAGGTTTTCTAGCTGACTAAGTTGGTGTACCAGTCCTACACCAAAGTCATGATTATTAAACCCGATCGTATCCTAAGGATCTTGAGTAGCCTCGATAACATCGTTGTTGAACTACAAATAGCCTCTGAGGAATCCAAGACCGACCATAGGCTAAAACAGATCTATGGGTTAACCTTAACTGCCCTGGCTGCATTGAGGTTCTATGTAGCTACCAAGTAGTTATTAGTCATTGATATTTAGAAGCCCTAGGTCAACCAGGGCTTCTGTCGTTTATACTGGCACAGTTAATATACAAACTGTCACAGTACCCCGTCAACAGGTAAGGTCTACTAGTTAATATATGAGAGTAGATGAGAGGAAACAAAACAATGAAAGCTCACATAAGTCAGTTTGTTCACCCTTTAAGTGAGACTAGCATAGTAGATGGTGTAGACACTATGAACTCTTGGGCGTGTGCTGGTTATTGGAGCTATCACGCCTGTAACGGTAATGAAAAGGCTATAAGTATTATTAGACATTTCGTTATAATGTCTAACCCTACATTAAACACCACACTATTACTAGAGCAAGCTAAGAATGGATCTGATTCTACCATCATGATGCTTATAAATGCAGTAGCGGACGGTCTTGATAGATCTATGGATTTTCAACTATCACTGTGATAGTTATTCAGACTAGATTATTCAACTAACCCCAACGGAGAAAACAAATGACAGACGCTAGCAGAATCCAAAAGATTAATATTAAAGCTTCCGGTATTAACTTCGATATTTTCGTCAAGCCTAACGGGGTTCGCAAGATGAGCCTAACAACATTGACCGCAGCTATCGGAAAGTCCCATAAAAGTGCTGGGCAAATACTATCCGGAAAAAGCCCAGAAGCCTTGGCATATAAGGAAAAAAGTGCTGGGCAAATCGAAAAAATCGATGGCTTTGAGAGGGTTAGATATGGTAAATACAAAACTCTGGTTACTCTAGTCCCCACAGAGTTCACTGGGTTATACTTAACTTACTGGGCTACCCGTGGAAACAAAGAAGCGATCGCTCTGGTAGCTGCCTTGGCCCAAGAGTCCATCGATAGAAGGATAGACGCAGTGTTAGGTGAACAGAAGACTGAAGAACAATATGAGTCCCAGACTACTAAGTTACGTCTAGACCTCATTGATCGCCTAGCGGGTAACTTTGACCTCGGTGGTAAATCAGAGTTTTATGGTCAGCTGACGGAACAGGAACAACAAATAGGACTTTGTAAGGTCAACATCCAGCGTTACGAGGATTTATTAGCCGATGAGGATCAATGGTTAATGGCTCCTAAATACCGTGAACAACTGGAAGAAACCCGAGCGTTGTTAGAGTCCCTGTTAGCCCACGTAGCCCAATAATATAACCTAACAACCCTAACAACCCTAATCAGCCCCAGAAGTCCCTAAGATTTCTGGGGCTGCCTGTTGACATACTGGGTTAACCCTAATATTATTAACGTATACACACCAAGGAGCTACCAACATGGATACAGTTAAGCCCAGCAAAGCCGGAGACAGCCTAAGAGCGATCGCTGACCGTATAGAAGCCCAGAACGCAGTAGAAAAGATGGCACTAGCCCGGATATTAGGAGCCGCAGCCGCGATCGCCGAGAATCACGACCGACTAATCACCGAAGTTTCGGAAACCCTACAGGCAGACTTAGATTAACCTAAGCCTAATAACCATTTGAAAACCCTAGATTTTTCTAGGGTTTTTTGTTGCATTCCTATTACACTTGTGTTACCATAGTGCTATCTAAGATATTTAGTTGACCCCAAAGTTTTCCAGGTAGCCCGAACATCCGAAGAAAGCCGAAGGTTAATAAAGATATCCTGGATATCGCTGGTGCGTCTGGAGGGGCACGTCAGCATCGCCAAAGACTAGCCCGAAAAGTCTAAGGCAACCCTAGCGGGTTCTAAACTAAATCGACTATAAAGGCTCACAGTAGCCCTTAAATAACCCTTAGGTGTTTAGATAACCCAAGGGCATATTTTAGCGCCTATTATATCTTCTAGGTTGTTCCGGAGGGTTTAATAGCCTCAGTGCTACCTGCGGATGTTATTTCACCTAACACAGTTCCTAATGAAGCCCTAGAAAGTGTTATTGATAAAACCTCTAGGGTCGGACTTGGTTTACAAATAACATCTACGTTTACTTGTCCGGACTCCAAGCTGGCTAAACTATTATTAGTAAGATCTGCCACTACTAGATATGCATCTGATGGACTAGCCCCATATAACGCCCCAGCCAGCCTGAGACGTTCGCAGTATGCAGCCGCAGTTTGTTTAATCCGGCTGAACAAAACGCCTTGTCCGTCTATTAGGGTAAACAGTAGGTTATCAAAGGCTTTTTTCAGGCTACCCGCCAGGACATTTAGGATTACCCGGACTGATCCAAACCTGTAATAGCTGGAGGTAGATAAAGTCCGTGCGCCATAGACTACGATACCTTTACCTGCGGGTAGCCTACGAATACAGTTGATACCTAGGGGGTTCAGTTGGCTCTGAATAGGACTAGTAACCTTAAAGGAGACATCAGAAACACCATAAAGCGGAAAGCTGACGCCTGCGGGAGGTTGAGTAAACCCTTGCGCCCTTGTGCGCCTTAGGGCTACCCCAATGACTGCCAACGACGCTGGTACTAATGTCCCCATAATATTCTTCAGATACGGAAAATAGTACCAAGAGTTGCCACGCGGGCTATTGAAGGTATTGCGCTCTGCGATTGCCGCGTTAATAGCAGTACCCCCCGTGGTGGAAGTAGCTGTAGTGGCCCCACAGTCAATAATGGCAACCCAGTAGTAGTCTGGTGAACTACAGTGCGCTTCCATTACTGATTGTAAAAAAGTCCGATCTGACAGGCTAGTAAAACTCTGGAAAAACTCAGGCGCACACAGATAGCCTTGGGGCATCTCAGGCTCAAAGGATTGGTTAATCACATCTGAGACATCCTTGGCTTTTACAGTGCTGACAGTGGTAGCAGTACCCAGGGTCACAGACGCACTGGATGTGACGGTCAACCCTTCGTTGTAACGTAAGACGCCATCAGCCGAGTAATAGGAAGCTGTATTGGGTAGCTGTTGGTTAACCAGTGCGCCTAAGGCATCCCTAGAAGTCGTAGCGGTGTCATCTGTGACGCAGGTGTAGCTAATCGCGTAACCATCAATGGTCAAAGTCAACACAGTACCAGCCGTGAACGTTGAGACGGTAACTGTACGTTCCTGACGCATTCCGACGTTAACAAAGTACAGACCATAACCCGATCGCTGATCAAAGAATAGCTGAATAGCCGCAGCCGACGGTGACGCGCCAAATACATTGGTAAAGTCATCCATTGAAGAAATGAACGTAGGCACGTTAACGGGTGCGCCGTCTTTTGTGGATGACCCTAAGACATAACAGGTGTCATGGGTGTTCAGGATGGCTGGTACTGCGCCATAAGTATCTTCGGAAACATAAGTCCCTGGTGTCCCAAAGGACTTCAGGGATTGATTTATAGCCATAGTCGGTTAACTTAAGTTTCCCTAAGTTAGTCAACAATACCGGTCAGCCGGTTAAACTTACACTGATACCGTATTTATACCCATGTTTACCAAACTAGTTGACAGGTGTTTTCCGGAATGTTTTAATAAAAGTATAAGTTGATTAGGAGTCAGTTAGAGCAGTGCAAGTTTATTTAAACGTCATCCATGTTAATAAGGGGGAGAACGAAGTTGTACTATTAGATAACTTGAATAAACAACAAATACTGGATCGTCTAGAGGATTTCTGTAAAAATCAAGATTTAGAAAGTACCGAAACGTTTTTATCATCGACCTTATATAGCTTGACTGTAGCTTCATCTACATATAAGGAATCTGATAAAGAGTCAGCCTCGGAACTCATAACCTTAACAGAGTACTTAGAAAAAGAAAATATAGTAGTAGACGAAAAGGCTTTTTATTTACTAGCCGTTCGTGTAACTAAAGAGTTTATCAAAGAATATGGTATCAAACCCCGCAGGGTTAATAGACAATCACCTAAAACTGGTAAATATAACAACAAGGCTTACGCGTACACAGATGAACAAACAAAGGTGATAGACCGTGTTCTTACGGGAATCCCTCACGTGAAAAATCCTAGAAAATGAGGGTAAAATCGTTGACATCTATTATTAAATAGGTCTATTATAGGTCAATAAAGTAGAGGTATTAAAATGTGCGAAACCCCCCCACGGTCTGAACTCTTCCTATTGACCTATGAAGAAATAGAGGATAAAATAGTGGAATACTTTGATGAGTTAACTACTGATGGAATCCTTTCATACCCCGAACCCGGTCAACAAGCTGGGTCAACCCGTATTAACACGGAACAGTCCCACCGCCATAGTTGTAGACACGTCTGTGCTAATACACAGCCTGGAATCAAAGCACAAGATTTTAAGGCATTCCGATCCACACTGGGCAGCTTTAATCAAAGCCCAGTTGACTTGGTTGATGTCTGGGGATTGGTTAGGCTCCCTGAAACCCGATAAGTTTCAGGTTATTTTTGTTAGTGACAACAAGGACAGCCAGGGACGTTACTGGCGTCATAACTATCTACTACGTCCCGATGTGGTTTCATCTGTACCACGAAAGAAAAAGGCAGATGAAAAGAAAAGGGTGCGTCTACTTGAGTTATTAGATGTTGAAAGGTCGTTGACGGGTTATACAATGTGTATGGAACCTATAGATATTAAAGAAAAGGAGATGTTAATCTCAGATTTGTCCATACACTACAAGGCTGGGCGCAAGTTTCCTAGTTATGAGTTTACCAAGCTCAAAAAGTTAACCTTTGAGGCTATCCGTAAGCGTAACTGGATACAGTTCGGACAGATAGGCTACGAGGCTGATGACATCGCAGCCACCATTGTGAAAGTTAACAGCCAACTAGAAAATCCTAACCGTCTGATTTTACTGACCATAGACTCAGACTGGATGGGTCTTATTGATGACTATACAGCATGGTTTTGTATGCACGGCTGGTTCCCTAGAATCCGTAGTGATTACTTCAGTGCCAACACTTGGGTTGAGAAGCGCTTAAGTAGTTCCCTAAAGTCCTTTAGGGGCATCTGGGACATTAAAGGGCAGCAAGGGGACAAATCAGACGCCATACCCCCGTCCCAAGGCGCACTATTACCTATTATTGATCTGCTAAATCCCCCAGAAGAATACCAGCTATGGCAACAACCTATTGGAGAAGCCATCAAGGATACTTTGGAGTATCCTAGGTATCATAAGGTAGACTCCAAGTCAGCCAGAAGCTACATTGAGCAACTGGGGGTTGATTTGGTAGTTCGACCGTTAGATGTCCAGACAGATTTAGCCAAACCAAAAAACTCTTCCATAGGAACCTGTTGACAGGTAGGGTACACTAAGTTAAAATAAAGGGCATAAGGGTGACACCGGACATCCTAGAGTTCATAAAGTATTATTAGGAGCCTTCAATATGACTATTGACTTCATCACATCGCGTACAGAGTCCATCCTCAGCCGTGCAAAGTTCGCCCAGGAGTCCTTCAATATACCTAATGACCACAAGTGCTTTGATAACGAACAGTTAGAGCTTTGGAGTAAGTTGGCAGAAGCTTTCAGCATTAACTTGGCTGAAACAGGTTACACTATTCGCGCTGTTACCAAAAACAGTGAAGTTAGCCTATATGTGCCCTATGTTGGATCTAACGGTTCTGAAGCTATTTTAGTCTGGGGCGCCGTGAAAAAACCATTGAAAGATTTTGATAAATCACTGGTTGAGCTATCCATCGGGGGTTCAAAGCGTCCGACCCTGGAAGCCTTTATCCCAATCCTTGAAGATACGTTAACCTTAACTTTAATGTTTGCTAAAGCTGACCACGAGAATGCTACGGCTGAACACAAAAAACTTGGGGCTGCCAGCGATGACGAAAAGAAAAACCTACTACGGAAGGCTTTACGCGCTAATAGCTTACACCAATATCTTTCACAGTCCTTTGAACGCGCTAAAAAGCTCTCGGATGTTGCAGGTCAGACCCTAACGGTTACGGGTTACGGCTTAAACCACTTCGGTAAATATGAGTTAACTACAGATGTTGGGCTGGTTGCTGGTAACACAGCGGTTAGTAGGAAGTTGGATAAGTCCCCCGTGATTACCCCCGACGCTCCGGCGACCTTGGAAGTCGGGCTAAGCTCCGGTAAAACCTCAACAGGCTTTGATATATTCCCAATATTTCTGACTACCCAAGCCGATCGTGAGTTACCTGTATTCGACTTTGGCGGCTCCGAAGAATCCGAAGATACTTTAGAGTTCGTTTAAGGGTTTATTGGTTAACAGGGTAAGTACACAAGCTTACCCTTAGTTATTATTGGGACTAGGCAATGTACGAAGTAAGTATAGTAATACGGATTAATCAAGGTCGCAAAATACTTAGAGAAGCCCGAATGTGTGCCAATAACCCAGAAGAGGCTATATATTTATTTCAAGAAAATCTATTCAACTATCACTGTGTTATTCAACGGCAAACTATAGATTTCATATGGGCTGATGCTGAGCTAGTTAAGCCTGGTTTACACACGTGTCACCCAGTTGACAGGTTCGATTCGATTTCCTAACCAACCTCTGAAGCACTTAAGTCTTCCCAAAAAAAAATCTATTGAGGGGTATTCTGTGGTATTTAAAAAAGCTCAACTAGGTTCTGATGTTTCACAGCCAGCTACTGGATATTCTGATAAATCGTCGGATAATGATGGCAAAGGATCGTCGTTATTTTCCGTCAGAGATTGTCTAAACAAAGTCATTAGGGAACTAGAGGGTAACTATGGCTATTTGGTTAAACCGGAGATCGGAGGGTTATTCTGCGGTCATAGTGTGTATAAAAGGGAACACAAAATATCGATCAAAGGTATTGTGGCTGATGAGCGCTTCTGGTACTGGAGGCAGATTAATCCATCTACAGAGTCTACAGGGTTCCTCTCGGCGATTAAAGAGACAGCTGAAGACCTGATGAGTCACTGCGAGTCTGGGGAAATCCAGATTTACAAAAACATAGCTTTGTGCTTCATGGATAATCCCACGGATACTAAATCTATTGTGTTTCGTGCTGCATCAGGTACTCATTTATTCTCGGTCAGGGAAGATAGTAGTAAAAAAGTCACCCTGGCTGGTACTTCGGGGAACTTCAGAGTTGTTCCTATGTTGTCTTGGTTTCCTGAGGCATTACAGGAGTTTGACGCCAGAAAGTTACTAACTTTACTACCCGATGCCGAGGCTAGGCAACTTATGCTAATCCTTGGGCGCACAGTGGTTGGAGCTAACAGCACCTTGTCCGCCGAGGGTGAGATTTTACATACAGCTAGATCCTACGCGATTCTGGTAGGCACTCAGGCAGGTCTAGGGAAGTCAACGCTTATAGGTTATATCAATAACGCTTTAACTACCTTGGGCTTCCAGGTATCCAACGCGCCCATTAATGATACTAAGTTCGGTTGGGGGACGATAGCACAGAGCGACTTGGCATTCATAGATGACCTAACCGATGAAGTACAGAAGCGATTACTATCTGACGTTAGGGTTAAGTCTATTGTAAGTAATAATACACTTAAGGTAGAAGAAAAAGGACAGCCGTCAGTTGATGTTAGAGCTACTACTGTGCTTCTGGGGTGTACAAACAAGCATAACCCAGCCCATTATATTGGTATGGATTCTGGTAGCATCTCACGAGTAAACCAACTGGACACGTATAACGAGGCTGAGCTTAAGAGAATCTACAAGGACATTAAAGATGCACGGATTAAGCCGTATTGGGAGTTATTAGCCAAACAGTTCAAAGTAACCCCTGAGTGCTTGGCCGCCTATTTACTTCGACGATCGGCTGACTACTTTTTGGAAACTTGTGGGTACACCTGGGATGACCGTAGATTGTTCAAGGATGCCGAAGACCACCTAGAAGAGGTTACTAAGGCTAATCGCAAGCAGTTTCGTATTGACACCAGTTTGCGCCATGCAGAAGAACTGGTAACCGCTATAGGTCATCTGGTAGCCTTGGCGATCGCAGATGTCGCAGAACACAAACGGGAATCCTATTTAGAGTTACTGGATTATCTTGATTTTTCCAGTAGTTTACTACTAGCTATTATGAGGCTCCATAGCCTTACCAGGATGTCCTCAAAGCTACCTGAGGGTTTCAATGATTTAAGTCTTCATAATGCATCCTGGGACTGTAAAGAGTTCATTAGTAAGAAGCTAAATGAACTGGATAAACTGGCCACCTCTAGGTCATCCGAAAATGCCTTTAATATCCTAATATCAGAACTAAAATCTAATAAAGGTTTCGGCTATCCCTCAAAATCATGTCACTACATGCCAGATTGGGAAGCTACAAAACGGATGATACCTGAATGGGTAAATAACTATCATGAGTCCATAAAAGGTCAAGTACCTAAGAACATACAAATAGCCATTGCAGAGGTACAGAAGATTTTTACAGATCTTCAATAACTTAGCTGGTTGACAGGTTGAGTCTACCATAATATACTGGATGACATACCAATCGTCCAGTTTTTCCATTTGTATAACCAGAGGAGCCTGAAACGTGTACGCAACGTCCCAGAATGCCCGATTAGCTTTATGTTACGAAAAAGGGTTAGCCGATGAGACTAAGGTTATAGGGTTTCTACGTAATCAGGGTTACCAAGTTGAACGATCAACCCATGAGGAAAACGTAAAACAAGACATAGACTGCTGGGTTAATGGTAAGCCCACTAGTATTAAATCGCAGCACAAGGGGGTCAGCTTTAGGAACATAGGCTTTGAGCTAGCTAATCAGTTAACCACCAAGGCTGATTGTGCTGTAACTAGTAACCTGTTAGCTAGCGGGTTAACTACCTTACTTGACGTAGGAACCCTGATTTCTACTGGTTCCTGGGAGAGTTCATGGTGGGATAACGGTACAGCTACTAACTATTTGTTCTATCAGGGTTCTACCCTGCGTTTGTATACCAAAGAGTCACTTAAGCGCTTTATAGCGGCTAATGGTTTCCTAAGAATCCGTGCGCTGACGGAGGACACAGCCAGTTACCTTGGGGGTCGTTATCGCCATTGCAACTCAATCTGTGGTTATCTGTGCTGGGATTGTGTACCTCATAGAATCTGGAAAGACCTATGATTTTACTGGTTGACAGGTATTGTAAACTAGGTTAACACGTTTATAAACTAGAGATTTAACATGACTACAGAGCTACTAGACACCTACAAAGACTTCGTTTACCTCCGTCAAGAAACCTTCCTGAAGAAGTTAAAAGACCCTAAATATGTTAGCGATACTTTGGGAACTAATAAGTTTACTAATGTTCACAGGGTATTTGATAGAGTTAGTCAGTACCAGCTAGCCGAGATCCTATATAAAGGCTCTCAGAACCCTTATGATGTTCTTGTCAGAATATTTCTGTTTGACCAGTTCAAAACTATTGCTTTTTGGGATACTTTGAAGGCTTCAGGGATTACTAAAATCTCTGATATCCCTGAGATGGTAAAAGACTACCAAGGGGATGCCAAGCTGTTTACCAATGCATATGTAGTTCCTGGGGAACCCGGAAAGCCCAAAGCTAAAACCATAACTGACCGTACCATAAAGTTAGTCGAATGTAAATCAGCCTTAAAGGAAGCGATCGCTTCCAAGGATATCAACAAAGTCTACAGCATACTTACCAGCATTTCCGGTATTGGTGGATTTCTAGGCTCTCAAGTCTGCTTTGATTTTCTCTGGCATGAGTCCACGGCTGGCTGGAAGCCTTTATACCAGCTAGGCGTAGGAGCCATCAGAGGAGCCACGAAGATAGGGTTAAACCCTAAAAACCCTAAGGAGTCTTTAGAGGCTGCCAGAAAGTTATTAGTTGAGTATCCTTATGCTTATGCTAACGGTCAACCTGTGCCACTATTTCCCGCAGATATTCAAAATACCTTTTGTGAGTCTGATAAGTGGTTTAGATTGGTCAGGCCAGACATCAAAACCTCTGATAAAGCGCCTACGTCCATTAAGAACCGCTATAAGCCCGGTAGTGCATTAGTTTATAAGGTTCCTGGCTTCTGGGTAGGAACCAATGGATTAGTGGAAATAGATAAGTAAGTATCATAAAAAACCTGTTGACAGGTAAGGTTAACCTTGTTAGTATTGAAGAGTAGAAACAAAGGAACCAGAAGCTTATGACTAACCAACAATACAAGCCAGCATCAGAGCTAACTTTAAGCGCGTTAAAGTCCATAGTGGGTAAGGTAAAAGCTGAGTGCTTTGGAGATATGCGACTCAGGGCTACGTGGGTAAATGCTTACAATAACTATTTCTATGGGCCTCAACAAAAGGCTTTTAAAGCCGCAGGAAACCACGAAGAACAAGTAGAGGATCTTAATGGTGATGGTAAAGTGTTTAACCAAACAGTTGTTAACCTACACATTTATTACGCCCCCGCTTGTTTTTTATACCCTACAGAGTTAGAGGTGATTTCTAATACTTCTGAAGACCTGGAGATACCGTTAGCCGCCCAAGAGTATCAGGCTAAAATGGTAGAACTTTATAAACCTAAAGTCTCTGAAGGTTGGTACTATTCTGATGACTTCTGGCACAGTAAAGTATGCCCTGTGGATGCCTCAGAGTGGGAGAAATATTTATATTCAGAGATTGTAGTAGAGCCTGATATATATGGGTAACCCTGAGTTGACCGTTCAACCCGCCCCGGTTAACATAGTCTGTAAACAATGTAGTTATATGGCACTTAAAAAGATTGACTGGGCTAAAGTCTCAGAAGGTTACAAGTGTACTCAAGACACTAATATGAAGTTTGAAACTGGCTTAACTGAGTATCAAAGGCTAAAAGTACGCGATACTTGCCCGGTAAAACTAGACGCGCTATTGTGGCACGAACCGGAAGACCTAACAAGCTACTATGAGTCCATTGGTGAAACCCTCAAGAGTTCATAAGGAGTTCCCAGATGCATATTAAAAAACTATCCGACGAAACTCAAATCCGCGTATTAGGATACCCCAGTGTCAGAAGATCGGTATTGGATGAGTCCAAAATCGAGAATAAACTAAAACCGTTTGGACTTCATACCGCACCTGATAATAACCAAATCGTTGAGTTACCGATACCCGAGTGCCTTGGAACTTTACACGAGGAACTCGAGGAAGCCGTAGAGGTTCATACAGCCCGGACTATAGAGAAGATTGGTAAGGCTCAGCATTGGGATTTCCCAGAACTGCCAACAAACTACAACTTTATACCAAACTCATGGCAATCTTGGAACCCTGAGACACAGAGATGGGATCGAAGAGATGCACCCCCAAATGATAAAACAATGTTTCTAGACATAGAGGGTGTACAAGTTGCTGAGGGGCGCTGGCATCCTACGTGTGCAGTAGGGCTTTTAAAAACTGGTTGGATCCTCTGGGCGGCTGATTTATCGACAGTTGTAGAATATGAGGATTTAGACGAAAAAGGTAAGAAAGTTACTAAATATGCTTGGGATGGAGCTTCTACGATCCCCTATGGATACGGGAACACGATGATCAACTACAACACCCAATATGACCGGAGTTATTTAAGCTCTGAGTACCAACAAGAGGACACTGGAAATCGCTTTTTTGACTTGATGTCTGCATGGATCGTATGCAGAGGTCTTAGTAATCAGCAAAGACCTTTGTATCTTGCCAAGGAAGGCTTAGACTGGGAACCAGAATGGTTAGACGAGACAACCACTAATAGTTTATCTGCGGTCTATGAGTTCTGTTTTGGTCATCCATTAGATAAAGGTGTCAGGGATGAGATAGTTAACTTAGGGCTGCCTTGGGTACGTCAAAACATGTCCAGAGTTATTGAATATTGTTGCCAGGACGTTTTACATACAGCCCAGTTACACCGGAGGCTTTACCCGGAATATCTGAACCACAGACCCTCCAAGGTTACCCAGTCCGGGGCTATACTTTTAGGTTCCTTGTGGCTACCCTTAGATGCTGAAAGATTTCCTAAGTACTACAAAACAGCCGAGGCTCAATACCAGGCGATCGTTAAGAGAACCAATGAAGAACTAATGGAAGCCGCAGAGAGATTTTATAAGGCAGCCATAGCTTTATATCCGTTCCCTGAAGTGATTTTTAGTAAACCAGAACGCCGCACAGAGTCTAAAAAGTCGCCAGATTATCAAGCTAATGTCGAGTTTAACCTAGAAGCTAAAAGGGTCTGGAAAGAATCGCTAGACTCTACCTGGGATAACTGGATGGAAGATCTACCTGAATCTTGGCGTTGTCTGGACTGGGCGCCTAATATCTCTGGTGTTAACAAGGGTGTAGCCGGGTGGTTCGTCAAAGTTCAAAAGGACTACTTAGAAAGTAAACTCACGCTTAGTCAACGATTTATTCCCGTAATCCTGGGAATCACCTGGAAAAATGAACAACTTCTATGGGGTAGCGTGGGGGCTGTGGATGGTAAAGGTAGACCTACAGAGGGTTGGTATACTCAGAGCTACGGTAGTTTACCTCATCCAGAAAAACGCGGTCAGGCTGTAACCTCTGTGTTTGCTAAGGGCTTCGTAGCAGCTTTTGAGGATGGTACTTTAGCCACCAACAGAGACGACAGTAAATCCTTGGTAGCTGCCAAGATGTCCACGGTTAACTGGATAAGCCTGCGTAAACGAGTAGCCGCCATACGCACAGAGTCGCCTGAAGGTTTCCCTGTGACACTGCCCCAAATCCTTGTTAATGGAACTGTAACCGGACGGTGCGCGGACAACCTTTGGCAGGTAGCCAGTAACCCTAAAAAATCCCGGATAGGTACTGAGTTAAAATCTATGATTACGCCCCCCAAAGGCTGGGTGTTTGTAGGCGCGGATATTGACAGCCAAGAGGCCTGGTTGGCTGGCATTATGGGGGATTCAGTATTAGGTCTATGTGCCTCAACTCCTATGGGTTTCATTACCGTAGCTGGGATGAAAATGGAGAACCTTGAGGAATCTACAGATATTCACTCAATCATGGCTAAGGAAACTGGGATGACCCGTGATAATACTAAGACCAGAGTCTACGGGGCTATCTATGGTCAGGGTAAAACGGGGGATACTAACGGGTTACTTAAAAACATCCCCGGTATGGCCTTGGAGGAAGCTCAGGCTAACAGTAATCTGTTTATTAACAAGTTCAAAGGTCAGTTAGTAACCTCAGATGGCGTCTTAGGTAAAACCAGAAGCTACGTAGGCGGTCTAGCCTCGGACTCGTTCAACGTTATGGAAGCGATCGCAGATAGTAAGCTCCCTAGGACTCCATTGTTTAAGAATGTTCTGTCTAAGTCCCTAGCTGGTATAAAGGACTTTAAGCCGTCTAGGGTCAACTGGACTATTCAAAGTTCCGGTGTGGACTTCAGAGACATGCTAGTCCTCTTAGTGCGCCATTTTTACCACAAACTAGGCGTCAAGGGTAAGCTAATGCTGACAATACATGATGAAATACGCACAATGGTCAAAGATGAACCTCAGAATATCATTAAGGCAGTTCACTGTATCCAGTTAGCCCAGTTGTACTGTAGGGCTGCATTCATAGATTCCCTCGGGTTAGATTGCATTCCCGCAGGGGTAGCTTGGTGTTCTGCGGTGGATGTTGACCACTATTGTCTGCGTAAAGACCCAAAGGACAAACAGATTACCCCTAGTCAGCCTCAAGGTATCCCCTTAGGTTACACTTTGACGCCTAAGCAACTTCTGGAACTTCTGGAACCATCTAAGGTACTACAGGTAGCCTAAAGACTTAACATTTACCCGGTTGACCCAGAAGGTTTACCGGGTTTATAATGGATATTGAAGTCGCCAGAGGACATTATGAAGTTCCAATCGACCAACGGCTATACCATATTTATTGACGATGAAGACTGGGAGCTAGTGGGAGATCTGAGATGGTTTGTAGAAAGCAAGTCACAGCGGACTATTTGTACTCAGACTTCTTTAGGTTTACCTCAGTTACACAGATACATCTACCAGTATTACTACGGGGTTATCCCCGACGGCTTGGTGGTTTCACACGTCAACAAAAATAGACTAGACAACCGCAAGGTTAACTTAACCCTGAAAACCCGTCAGCAAGCCAGCCAGGGTATTAGAGTCTGGAACAGTATTACAGGGTTCAAAGGGGTCACCAGGATTCACAACGGACGCTACAAGGCACGGATTTGGGTTAATAAAGCCAACAAGTCCTTAGGTTGTTTCATTACACCACAAGAGGCAGCCAGGGCTTACAACGAGGCAGCTAAGAAGTTTTTTGGTGATTATGCAGTTTTGAATGTAGGAGCTTAAATGGTAACTTTATTATCGCTATTTGATGGTATAGGCTGCGCGGGTCTAGCCATGCGTGAGCTTTTCGGGAATGAAGTTAACTACTTTGCGAGTGAAATAGATCCACATCTGATAAACTTCACTAGACATAAGTTTCCGGACATATGGCATTTAGGAGACGTAAGACATATCAAACTCTCAGGGTCAGCCGGAGTAGATTATTTAATCTGTGGTAGTCCTTGCCAGGATTTATCCAAGGCTGGTAAACGTAAAGGGTTGTCCGGCGATCACTCAAGCCTATTCTGGGAAGCCGTCAGAATCCGAGACGAGGCTAAACCTAAATATTGGCTATTTGAGAATGTAGTTAGTTCTAAGGCTAATATGGAAGCTATGACTAACGCTTTAGGCGTACGGCCCATCATCATTAACTCTCGATATTTCACATATCAAGATAGAGTAAGGGCTTACTGGACTAATATTTTACCTGTACATCCAACAAGATTGGGAATGCAGCTTAATGAGTTTCGGACGTGTAGAATAATCAGGGTTGCTTTTAACAAGTTAAGAGTTACCCCCCACTTCCCTACGCTGACTAGAAATATAAAGACCTGTGCATGGGCTAAACAACTACTCAGGGATAACTGGGATGGGTCTGGATGGTCTAAGACTCTACCTACAGATTGGGATGAATATGAGTTAGCCCAAGGCTTACCCGAAGGTTATACAGACAGTCTACCGAACGTCAAACGACGACTAGCGATCGCCAACGCTTTCACAGTCCCTGTAATATCATACATCCTACGATTTAGCCTGTTGACAGGCTTAGTGAACTAAAGTAATATTAGATTATAGGGAGTCTCATCAGAAGACTTAATCCCACATCCATCTTTGCCATAAGGACGTATCAGATGCCATATTTAGACCCCACAGAAGTTACAGAATCCCAAATATCCGCAGAACTAGCAGCCTACGCGGATTTAATCACCACGGAGGGTGACCAAGATCCCTGGCAGTACTCAGCGTTTGAGTATAACCATAATGAACCTTGGCAGCCTTCGATGTTTGAGGAGTTTTAAGCACTTGCTTGTTAACAGGTTTGGTTAACCAAAATCATGGAAGTATCTTTTTTCATCACTAAACTCTCAAAGGGCGACGCGGATTTACCAGAAGCCCTTGATGATCGCAGAGAAAAACTTAAGTCTTACACCAAGCCAAAAAGTAATCCTATTCGCGTATTATTTACATCTCGAGGATTTCAATAATGGGTAAAATGTATATTTTAATGGCTTACTCCGGTGCGGGTAAAGATAGCTTAGCTCGTGAGATACAAAAGCTAATACCAGCGGTCAATATCAAATGGTCTAGACCGATGAAAGATATGTTTGATTTAGTTTATGGACTACCCCCAGGCTTTCTTGATGACCCTGTGTTGAGATTGCAACTAGTCCCAGGACACCCCGAAGGCATCACCTGGCTAGATCTAATGATCAGGGCTTATGTATATTTTCCTAAGTTAGATCCCAATATGATGATCCAAAAAGTCATCCGCGACATCCGAAGAGCCTTAAGTGATGGTGAGGCAGTTATCTTGACGGATACAAGGAACCTCACAGAGGAAGCCATTATCCGTCAACTGTACGACGAGGGACACCAGATTTACCTAGTGGAAATCAAGCGACCTAATGTGCTACCTAAAGCTTCCGATCAACTTTGCGAAGATATCACCTGGAAAATAGTTAGGTACTCCTCTGACGAGTTTTTAGTAAAGAACAACGGGGATATAGAGCAACTACGACTAGCTGCACAGGATATCGTCTATGACACCTACTGAAATGATTATGGATCTTCAGGATATTTTTATGCCTGAGCTATTTGAGGACAAGTACGCGAATAAGTTGACTAGGCTTAAAGGTATCTTACAGTTCTCGGATGTCTTGTATATGGGCTTTAGTACCTGGGATAGTAATCTGGAACGGGAAGATCGAATATTTAAGGACACCGTTGGAATATCTGGTTATTCTAGTTGGTTTGGTCGGACTAAACTGAAAGACAAAATAGGGAACTATAATAACTTCATAACAAACGCAGAGTTCCGTTTGTTTACTGAACCAGCCAGGGCAGCTATTTGGTGCTTTAGTATTCCCAAAGGTTTACGGAGCTACCCTGAGCTATTAACCTTTAGTATTTTTGAGGTGTATTAATGACCTTATTCAAATCACTAAATGGTTATGTGGTTATTAGATTAGGACTTTATCGTATCTGGTTAACTCGGTGGAACATCCAACTATTCTGGGGAATACCTGAGTACTCTGAAGATATCTTCAAATAACTTCTATCAAGCCCTGGATGACCTCTAGGGCTTCTGACTTTGTACTAATAAACCCTATGAGAGACGTACAGGCATCATTAGAGGGCTTTGGACAGATCTGGAAACCGGGGGAAACCTTGGTGGATCTTGAAGTAGTTATCGGCCAGCAAGAAAAATCATCAAACTGTAATATCGTGTTATCAGACCCTAAAGGACTTATCGCGGCTGCCTTAATAGCTCATACGATCGCTTCAGGTGGTATTAAGGATCTGGCTGGAGGGAATAATGTTAATAGTGCGGTAACCTCACCGACATCAGCCCCGGATGCTGAGAAAGTTATTTCTGGTGATGGTGGCTCAGGTGTAGAATCCGTAGGCGAACCATTTAGCCCACAGATTAAGGCTTTTTTAGACCTAATATCCGTCCGGGAGGTTGGAGGATACCACAATCATCAGATAAATCGCAACTGGTACTTTACAGGTATCAATGGGGTGATCTTTACCGAAGCTGAGGCAGCCAAAGAGCCGCCATATCATAAGCTAACATGGACTAAGGCAGCCGGAAGGTATCAGATTATACCTAAGACTTGGCGGTATATTAAATCCCGGAATCCTGGTAAGTTTAATGACTTCCTACCGACATCCCAAGACCGGGCTGCATATTGGTTGATGAAACAGCGGCGAATGGTTGACCCCATAATGGCTGGGGATATTAAGGAAGCAATCAGACGGGGTAGAAATGAGTGGACATCCCTACCTGGGGCAGCCGAGCAACAGGCAGGATGGAACCTGGACAAGGCCTTGGCTTATTATAATCAGCGACTAAAATACTACCAAGGAAATACAGCCTCTGTGGTACAGTCCCCCAAGGCTCAACCTAACAAGACCTCTGAGCCTACTACTTTACGCCCAGACATCCCAGAGCCAGCTACTACACCGATAAAAGGAAACAAGATAACTATTGACTGGGGCAGCCAGAGCTTTGAGTTTTACCACCAGGGTACCGAATGGAGTGACTCAGGTAAAACCACTGTGACGGGGCAAGGCGTTCGTTGGGTGTTAAACAGACGGAAACGTAACAAGACCCTAAAAGACCTTAGTCTAAAACAACTAGCGCAGTCTATCGCCACGGCTCATAGTATGAAGTTAGACTGGCAAGCCAGCTATGACCCGCAGTACAGCCATATAGATCAGTCCGGTATTTCAGATTATCAACTACTTGTCCGCGAAGCCAACTTTGCTGGCTTGTGGGTTTCTGAAGTCCCTGGTACTCTGACGGTGAAATCCCGGGATAAAATCGCGGACACTGGGTTCTACGTAGTCAAAGGGTATAATCTAGTTCGCTACAAGTTCAACGACAAAGCCCTGGGTAAAAATCAGGAAGAATCCCCGATGCTTCAAGAGGAGGTCAAGGTGACCGTAGAACCTCTGACAGGTCAGATGAAGCAACAGAATATTGATGTAGACCCTGTGAAGGATAAGTCAGCCTCAGGGGATTCTAAGCCTGCGATCGCCGGAACGCCTAAGCCAGGTCAGGATGCCTTGTTAGCTCAGAATAGGGCAAAAATGAAGAGGCTTAAAGGATTACCCAGTCAGTTTGTGATAACCCAAGATGCTACTAGTCTGGCATTGAAGCCTATGGATACAACCAGAACTAAGAACTTCCCAGAGTCCTTAAATAGGATTTGGTTTATCGATAAAGTAACCCATAAGTTAGCCGATGCAGTAACCATTTTAGATGTATACTCACCCATAGAGGTAATAGATAGTGTACCCTCCGGCATCCCTGCGACTCAGACTACTTCAGCATCCACTGTACCCGTCACAGCTACTTCGGGTTGGGTCTATCCCTGTGGTGGTATTGTTGGTTCCCAGTATGGATGGCGGATTCATCCTATACATGGTAATCGTAGGTTTCATTATGGCATTGACGTTAGTGGGAATAACGGGACACCTATAGTATCAGTTAAGGAAGGTGTTTGTACTTTCTCAGGCTTCCAAGGGGGCTACGGGGAATCCGTAGAGATTCAGCACCCCGACGGACTGTGTTCTTTCTACGCGCACATGAGGTCTGGTAGCCGAACGGTGCGCGTAGGTTCTCAGGTTACCAAGGGGCAAAAAGTAGGATTAGTTGGCAGTACCGGAGGATCTACAGGGCCACACTTACACTTTGAGATACGTCGTAGTCGAGGTAGTCGAGGTATTGATCCTAAGACTATTTTTACCAAAATGGGTACTAGAGGCGTCAATATTACCGCAGGTGCGCCTGTAGGTTGACAGGCTAGGTTAGCTAGGTTATTATTAACTTAAGTTAGAGGAATATTCATGAACCCGGATTTAGAAGACATTCAAGCTACTTTAGACCCTCGTACAATCCCGACTAGCAAAACTTACGCTAAAGCCTACACAGGTCACACAGTGGGATCTTTGGCAGCCGAGATCTTTGTTAGAGCCTTATGCATACCGGGTATCTATGAAGGTCATCTAGAAGTTGCTAAAGTTTCCTATGAAGCCGCTGAAACATTCATTAACTATACACAGGAGTACCTAAGTAATGGTAAGTAGTAAAGCCTTTGGTACTATCGTTTGTGCCTTTGACCTGCGACATGAGCAGTCCATACAGCCCGCATACGTTACAGGCATCCACAACGGTCGCATTAGTTCAGTCATTCTAAACCTTAACGAACCCGGTAAACGCCAAGTAGTCTACGGCGATGCCATTAACCGCTATGTATTTTACGGAGTACCCCGCTAACAGGCTTAGTTAACCTCATAGGCTTAGAAGATCATGATGATTAGATTAGTTTGCACTAAGTATCTTAATAGCTCCTTGTACGCGCTAGTTGTCAAGAATAACCCCGGTGACTACCTTAAATGTCCCTACTGCGGCTCTAGCCGTTGCGGTGGTTGTGATTAGTTTAGTAAAACCTTAAGCCCTCTATAGGGCTTTTATTAATCTATTTAGGAGACTCAAATGACTACAGTGTATTTAGCGGGAAATATCGAAGGACTCAGCTACGGGCAGGCTACCAACTGGCGTAAGTCTGCTGAGGAATATTTAGCAGACCACGGAATAAAAACCCTTAACCCTATGCGCGGTAAGGAATCCCTAGACAATGGTAAGGTTATCGGAACCGAATACAAAACCATTACGGCTTCTGAGATTTTCCAAAGGGACGTCGAAGATGTACTTAGATCTGATGTGATACTTGCAATAATAACTAAGCCGGGACTAGGAACAGGATTTGAGCTAGGCTTGGCGTATGCCCATGGTATTCCAGTAGTAGCCGTAGCTTGGGGTGACGGGGTTAAAAATCATCCTTTTTTGGTTGGTGGCGGTGTAAGTTGGTACTTTGAATACATCGAGGACGCACTATACTTTATCAGATGTAGATGGCAAGATGTGGACTACGTGAGTACTCAAGGGACTAATAAGGGGCTTTAGGAGTTCTCTAAGGTTAACTTAACTAAATAACCTTTTTAAGCACTGGCGTGGTCACCAGTGCTTATTTGTTGACGGTGGTTGACCCTTATTAAAATAGATTAACTGAGGTAAACCCAGCGATTGCCTAAATATTTTCAGAAAAACTTTTAAAAACCTGTTGACAGGTAAAGTAAACTAAGCTATATTTATATACATGGGGCGAACGAGGTAACTCGAAGGAAGACCCCTAGGGAAGGCCGACATTAGGTGAGAGCCTGAGAGGTGAGGAGGCTGACGGCGGAATACCTCTTAATGACATCCCGAATACTGCTGGATAGCCAATAAGCTTCAGATTCACATACTACGTCCTCCCAGGCGACTAGTGATGAAGGCTACCAGAGAGGCTAGGTAAACTGAGCGAGGAGCTAGGTAAACTAGAAACAACTTTGACCAAACCTGTAGGTCTATAAATAAATCAGGGGACACGTCCACTTTGGTAGTTGTTAGGACGTTAAATAAGAAACTCCCTGATGACAGCACGAGACGCTGGACTTTGGGTTATTTTACAAAGCCCCGGTTAGCCTTACGAAAGAGCTAGTTAGCGGAGGACTTAAAGTTGAATCCCGACTTACCGCAGATAGGGATCGGACGCTCTGCCGACCTGCAAAATGACAAGTGAGAAAACGGGGTAGTCGTATGACTGCCGGGTTAGTGACCTCTGTTCATCAGGAATAACTAAAAACAGCCTAAGAAACCCCAAGCCACAATATGAGTTATCCTCCAGTGACTCAGAAGATAGCCCGAAGTTTCCCAAGGCAAAATACGCCAAGTGTCCCGAAGGTAACTGGAGGTATAATAGGGACACAAGGCTATTGCTAAGGTTATCAAAGACTCTTCGGGCGGGTCTTTAGGTAACTAAAGCAACACGGCGAAGTAGTTTAAGCAGTAGAACGCTGGGTAAAACCAGAGGTACGTGTGCAAATCACGTCGAGCCATTGGGTGAGGGCTGAGATCATCATTTCGTAGTTTTATAAAACCCAAAGACGTTCTGGTAGCTGTTGCTAACTAAAGAAGGCGACAGCCTTGGGGCTAGTAGGTATCGTCAGCTAGTAAAGCCTAAAACGGAAACTAGTTGCACAGGAGTTCAAATCTCCTTAGCTCCATTAAACATTTAGGAGTCACCATGAACTCACCACACTGGGTTAAGATGCCACGGGAGATTAAACAGGCTAGACAGTTTGATTTAAGGGACAGAAGCACCCTTAGATTAGACGGTCTAGCCCCGAAGTACGCTAGTAATGAGTTAGCTAGTTACCACATTAGCCTTTTT
>VFQR01000887.1_pt1 | contig 28840 bp, 36 predicted proteins | sample 3512321 | NCBI WGS metagenome assembly VFQR01 (sample SAMN10412374, study PRJNA504923) | tailings metagenome | isolation source: Relicate 3 Philex TSF1 revegetated site | place: Philippines: Tuba, Benguet | collected 2017-08-29 | reverse complement strand
TGTTCCTGACGAACTTCGCCACCAAGGTCACGCTGATCCACCGCCGCGACAGCTTCCGCGCCGAAAAGATCATGCAGGACCGGCTGTTCAAGAATCCGAAGGTCGAGGTTCTGTGGAACCATACGGTGACAGAGGTGCTGGGCGATGACACGCCCCGCGGCGTCACCGCCGTGCGTGCCCAGAATGTGCAGACAGGCGAGACGACAGATATCCCCTGCGCGGGGTTCTTCGTGGCCATCGGCCATGCGCCCGCGTCCGAACTGGTGAAGGACCAGCTGGAATTGCACAATGGCGGCTATGTGAAGGTGGAACCGGGCACGACCCGCACCTCCATCCCCGGCGTCTTTGCGGCGGGCGATCTGACCGACCATGTCTATCGCCAGGCCGTCACCAGCGCCGGCATGGGCTGCATGGCGGCGCTCGATGCCGAACGCTTCCTGGCCGGTCACTGACGCGATAAATTTCTGACGCAGAAATTTACCCGGAATTTGACGCAAATTCCGGCACTGTTTTCTGCGTCAGAAAACGGTTCGGACGCTGCGTCAGGGTCCGTTCATCCAACGGCAAGCGCAAAGCCGAAACGCCTGCCGCAGCGCCAGCCGGGCCGAAGAACACTGTTCTGCCAGCAGCCGAAACCGCGGCATTTCTGCCCTATTCGTGCGCATTAACCCTTGTTTGCTGGAAATTCCTTCGCCAAGGGCGTAAAGCGCGCCGCGACAGGCGGGACAGTCCCGCCTTGCGCCGTTCATGTCCAGAGGCCCGTTCCAGATGACGCTCTCCAACCTCGCTCCGATCCCGGAGCTTTATGTTTCCCACGAGTCCGCCCAGAAGCTGAAGCATGAGGCGGGCAACCTGCCCTCCTGGGATCTGACGCCCCGCCAGATCTGCGATCTGGAACTGCTGATGAACGGCGGTTTCTACCCGCTGAAGGGCTTCCAGTCCGAGGCCGATTACAATGGCACCGTGGAAAACATGCGCACCGCCGATGGCACGCTCTGGCCGATCCCGGTGACGCTGGATGTATCCGAGAAATTTGCCGAAACGGTGCAGCCGGGCCAGGACATCGCGCTCCGCGATCAGGAAGGCGTGATCCTCGCCATCCTGTCGATCAGCGACAAATGGGTGCCGAACAAGGCGAACGAGGCGGAAAAGGTCTTTGGGGCCGATGATCTGGCCCATCCGGCGGTGAACTATCTGCACAACGTGGCCGGCCCCGTCTATCTGGGCGGCCCGATCACCGGTATCCAGCAGCCGGTGCATTACGATTTCCGCGCCCGCCGCGATACGCCGAACGAACTCCGCGCCTTCTTCCGCAAGATGGGCTGGCGCCGCATCGTGGCCTTCCAGACCCGCAACCCGCTGCACCGCGCGCATCAGGAACTCACCTTCCGCGCCGCGAAAGAGGCCGAGGCGAACCTGCTGATCCATCCCGTCGTCGGCATGACGAAACCGGGCGATGTGGACCATTTCACCCGTGTCCGGTGTTACGAGGCGGTGCTGGACCAATACCCCGCCTCCACCACCCACCTGTCGCTCTTGAACCTCGCCATGCGCATGGGCGGCCCGCGCGAGGCGCTGTGGCACGCCATCATCCGCAAGAACCACGGCCTGACCCATTTCATCGTGGGCCGCGATCATGCAGGCCCCGGCAAGAACAGCCAGGGCAAGGATTTCTACGACCCTTACGCCGCGCAAACGCTGGTGGCGGAACATCAAAAGGAAATCGGCATCGAAATGGTCGATTTCAAACAGATGGTCTATGTGCAGGAAAAGGCCCAGTATTACCCCGTGGACGAGGTGCCGGAAGGATCGACCGTGCTGGATATCTCGGGCACCGAACTGCGCCGCCGCCTGCGCGAAGGGCTGGAGATCCCCGATTGGTTCAGCTTCCCGCAGGTGGTGCAGGAGTTGCGCCGCACCTCGCCCCCGCGCGCCAAGCAGGGGTTCACCGTGTTCTTCACCGGCCTGTCGGGCAGCGGCAAGTCCACCATCGCCAATGCGCTGATGGTGAAACTGATGGAAATGGGCGGCCGCCCCGTGACGCTTCTGGACGGTGACGTGGTGCGCAAGCATCTGTCATCGGAACTGGGCTTCTCCAAGGAACACCGCGACATCAACATCCGCCGCATCGGCTATGTCGCGTCGGAAATCACCAAGAACGGCGGCATCGCCATCTGCGCGCCCATCGCGCCCTACACCGCCACACGCCGCGCCGTGCGCGAGATGATCGAGGCCTTCGGTGCCTTCGTCGAGGTGCATGTCGCCACCCCGATCGAGGAATGCGAACGCCGCGACCGCAAGGGGCTCTACAAACTGGCGCGCGAAGGCAAGATCAAGGAATTCACCGGGATTTCCGATCCTTATGAAGCGCCGACCAATGCCGAACTGGTGGTCAACACCGAAGGCACGGATGTGGATTACTGCGCCCAGCAGGTGATCCTGAAACTGGAAAGCATGGGTCTGATCAAGGCCTGAGGTAGGGCGGGGATCACCCCGCCACAGCGTCGAGAAAGGCCCCGCGCCCCGCGCGGGGCTTTTTTCATGCGCGCCGAGGAAAGCGTTTGGTGCCAAAGCCGCCCTGATCCTATCCTTCGGCGCATCCACAGGCAGGGGGACGTTCACATGAACCTTGGCGCCTTTTCCATCAGCCTTTCCGTCCGCGACCTTGCCGCCTCGCGCGATTTCTACGCATCGCTCGGGTTTCACCCCTTCGCCGGACGGGCCGAGGAAAACTGGCTCATGCTGCGCAACGGGGATCATGTGATCGGCCTGTTTCAGGGCATGTTCGAAGGCAATCTCCTGACCTTCAATCCCGGCTGGGACCAGAGCGGCGCCCCAGTGGACCCCTTCACAGACATCCGCGATATTCAGCGCAACCTGAAGCAGCAAGGCGTCGCATTGACCGCAGAGGCGGATGAGGCGGGCACCGGACCGGCAAGCCTCATGCTGTTGGACCCGGATGGCAATTCCATCCTGATCGACCAGCACCGCTAGGGCGTGGCGCTGATCGCGGTGCCCTGTGCCTTGCCCACAGGCGATGGCGCTTGGTCGGGCGGCGGTCGCGTGTGACATCATCCCCAATCGCCGGATCATCCCCGACCTCTGCCAGAGTTCGAAACCTCGCACACCGCCCCGCCACACGCATCCGGCTTGCGCTAGGTCAAGGACAGGCCCGCGCAGTCCGGCCAGTCTTCCCCCATCGCCTGCTGCCTTGGGAGGGCCGGGCGATCCCGGCGCGGCTGCCACCCCCTTGCCTCCCGTGGCCGCCGCGCCGGGCATTGGAAACCTTGCTGCAATGGAGGTTGAACATGGCACAGACAGACCTTCCGAAAGACACGCGCCCGACTGAAACCGCAGCCCCGCCCCCGGCCCCCGCAGGCTGGGGAGCCTTGGATGCCTTCCGGCGCGAAATGGACCGGCTCTTCGATGATTTCGGCGCGCCCGGCTGGCCGTCGCGCGGTGCGATGCGGCTGATGTCGAACATGCCTCCGGTTCCGGCGATGGATCTTGTGGAAACCGCAACCGGATACGAGGTCAGCGCCGAATTGCCGGGCATGTCACCGGAAGATGTAGAGTTGAAGGTGACGGGCGATCTTCTGGTCTTGAAGGGCGAGAAGCGCGAGGAAAGGGAAACCAGTGACAAGGATCGCCATGTCAGCGAACGCCGCTATGGCAGCTTCCAGCGCAGCCTGCGCCTGCCGCCCGATGCCGATGCCGAAGGCATCAGCGCGCGCACGGCACATGGGGTGCTGACGGTCACGATCCCGAAATCGGCCAAGGCCAAGGCAGGCGAGAAGAAGATCACCATTGCAAAGGGCTGATCTGCCCGGGGATGCCGGGTGCGCCCCGGCATCCCGCCCACCATGCCGGGCAGGATCAGGGACAGGCCGTCACCTTAATGCACGTTCACCGGCGCCATGTCGTTCTGGCGCGCCAGGGCAAAGGCCAGCGCGCGATCCTTCACCAGCGCCAGCCGGTCGCCATCTTCACCATGCAGGGCATAGATCGTGTCCAGCCCGCCCGCATGGGCCTGCACCTCGGCGGGCAGGTCGGCCACCTTCACCGGGCGGACATAGACGATCCGCGTCGCGCCCTCGGGGATGCCTTCGTATTTCGTATCCATTGTGAAAACCTCACTTCCGACCGCTGCGCGAACTGATGGCGATGGTCTGCACGACCGTTTCGGGAATGGCCCGTTTCAGGTCGATATGCAGTAGCCCATGCTCCATGCTGGCCCCCGCCACCTCCACCCCGTCGGCCAGCACGAAGCTGCGCTGAAAGGCGCGGCTCGCAATGCCCCGGTGCAGATAGACGCGGTCGCCCGGTTCTTCGCCCTGACGGCCCCGGATCACCAGTTGCCGATCCTCGACCGTGATCGACAGATCATCTTCGCGAAAGCCGGCCACGGCCAGCGTGATGCGATAGGCGTTCTCGGACGTCGCCTCGATGTTGAAGGGGGGATAGCCTTCGGTGGATTTGGCGGTGCGTTCCACCAACCGCTCCAGTTGCTCGAAGCCCAGAAGGAAGGGATGCGTCCCAAAGCTCAGTTTCGTCATCGGTCATGCCCTTGTTGCAAAGCGACATTGCAAGCGGGGCCCCGTTGCGGCGACCCTGCCTGACGGAAATATGGGGCCACGCCCCCCGCATCGCAAGCCCCCGGTGCCAGCCCCCCGGGCGGCGCGGATTTCCGCGATTTTCCGACAGAATCCTTCCCGCAAGGCCAGAGAATCACTATATTGTCCTCAGGCAAGAACAGGCCACGCGCCTGCCCCCACTCCTGCAAGGCAAGACCATGAACGCGCCCAGCGAGATGAATTTCGAAGACATGCTCCGCATCCGGCTCGAGGTGCTGCGCCGCGAGCATCGCGATCTGGACGAGGCAATCCACGCCCTTGAAACCTCGGGCCGACCCGATCAGCTGACCCTGCGGCGGCTGAAAAAGCAGAAGCTCGCGCTGAAGGACCAGATCGTGAAGCTGGAAGACCAGCTCATCCCCGACATCATCGCCTGACGGGCGGGGCGGGGTTCACCCCGCAGCCGTCACGCCGCAGGGTCGGCAGGGTCCACAGCCGCTTGCCCCCGCGCCTCAATCCTCTATACCCGCGACAGACGCACAAGCCGGGGGCGCGCATGGCCGTTGACGTTGGGATCATCATGGGGTCGCAGTCAGACTGGGCCACGATGAAAGAGGCGGCCCTGATCCTCGATGACCTGGGCATCCCCTACGAATCGAAGATCGTCTCGGCCCATCGCACGCCCGACAGGCTCTGGTCCTATGGCAAGGCTGCTGCGGAACGGGGTCTGAAAGTCATCATCGCGGGCGCGGGCGGCGCCGCGCATCTGCCCGGCATGATGGCCTCGAAAACCCGCATCCCGGTGATCGGCGTGCCGGTCCAGACCAAGGCGCTGTCGGGTGTGGACAGCCTTTACTCCATCGTCCAGATGCCGCGCGGCTTTCCCGTCGCCACCATGGCCATCGGGGCCGCAGGGGCGGCCAATGCGGGCCTCATGGCCGCTGGCATCCTCGCTCTGCAAGACCCCGCCCTCGCCGCCCGTCTGGATGCCTGGCGCGACGCCCTGTCCGCCTCGATCCCCGAGGAGCCGCAGGATGACTGATCCCCTTGCCATCGGGTCCACCATCGGCATTCTGGGCGGCGGCCAACTGGGCCGGATGCTGTCGGTCGCGGCCGCACGGCTGGGCTTTCGCACGCATGTATTCGAGCCTGCCGCAAACCCGCCCGCAGGCCATGTCGCCGACCGCGTGACGACCGCAGATTACGACAACCTTGACGCGCTGGCGACTTTCGCAGCCTCCGTCGATGTCATCACCTATGAATTCGAGAACATCCCCACCGCCGCGCTGGATGTGCTGGACCGAACGCATCCCATCCGCCCCAACCGCCGCGCCTTGGCCGTGTCGCAGGATCGGATCGCGGAAAAGGATTTCCTCACCTCGCTGGGCCTCACCACCGCGCCCTATGCGGCGGTGAACGGCCTCGATGACCTGCACCACGCCATCGCCAAGGTGGGCACCCCCGCCATCCTGAAAACCACCCGTCTGGGATATGACGGCAAGGGCCAGGCCCGCCTCCGCACGCCTGCCGATGCCGACACCGCCCTCGCCCAGATGAACGGCGCCCCCGCCGTGCTGGAAGGCTTCATCGACTTCAGCCATGAGGTCAGCGTGATCGCGGCGCGGGGGCTGGATGGTTCGGTGGCCTGCTATGACCCAGGCGAGAACGTCCACAAGGACGGCATCCTCGCCACCACCACCATCCCCGCCCGCCTGACGCCATCGCAGCGCACCGATGCCATTCTGCTGGCCGCGCGCATCCTGAACGCGCTCGACTATGTGGGTGTCATGGGGGTGGAGCTGTTCGTCACCCGCGCCGGCCTGATCGTGAACGAGATCGCCCCCCGCGTGCACAATTCCGGGCACTGGACGCAGAATGGCTGTGCCGTGGACCAGTTCGAACAGCACATCCGCGCCGTGGCAGGCTGGTCCCTCGGCGACGGGTCGCGCCATGCGGATGTGGTGATGGAAAACCTGATCGGCGACGACATCCTCCGCGTGCCGCAGATCGCGCGGGAAAAGAACGCCGCGCTCCACCTCTATGGCAAGGCCGAGGCGCGGCCGGGCCGCAAGATGGGCCACGTCAACCGCATCGTCGGCTAAAGCCACAGCCGCAACAGCCAGGGCACGATCACCGCCGTCATCACCGCGTTCAACCCGATGGCGATGCCTGCAAAGGTGCCCGCCACCGGGTCCACCTGAAAGGCCCGCGCCGTGCCGATGCCGTGCGAGGCCAACCCCACCGCAAAGCCCCGTGCGCGATAGTCCCGAATGTGAAGGGCGTTCATCAGGGGCGTCACCACCAGCGCCCCGATCATGCCGGTCAGGATAACCAGCACCGCCGTCAGCGCCGGATCGCCACCCAGCCCTTCGGTGATCGACATGGCCACCCCCGCCGTCACTGATTTCGGCGCAATCGCCACCAGCACCGCGTCGGATACCCCAAAGGCCCAGGCCACGGCCAGCGCCGACACCGCCGCAGTCACACTCCCTGCCACCAGCGCCGCCAGCATCGGCAGCGCCGACCGCGCGACCGTCGTGCGGTGCTCCCACAGCGGCAAGGCCAGCGCCACCGTGGCAGGGCCCAACAGGAAATGGATGAACTGCGCCCCGTCGAAATAGGTCGCGTAATCGGTGCCGGACACCAGCAGAAGCCCGCCCACCAGCAGCACCGAAATCAGCACCGGATTGACCAGCGGATGCCGCCCCGCCCGCGCGCTTGCCCAATCCGCCACGGCATAGGCCGCCAGCGTGACGGTCAGCCACAAGAGCGGCCCTTGGGTCAGATAGACCCACAGCGCGAAATCAAGCGTGGCGTCCCCCGCCATCACGCCTGCCCCATCGCCCGCGCCACCACCCGGAAGGTGACAACCGATACCACCAGTGTCAGCAGCGTTGAAACCATCAACGCCACCGCCAGCGCCAGCCATTCCGCCGCCAGCACGTCAAGATTGCCGACCACCCCCACACCCGCCGGCACGAACAGAAGCGACAGATGCGCCAGCAGGAACCGCCCCGCAGGCTCCACCCCCGCCAGCACGGGCGGCGCGAAACGGTCGCGCAGCCACAGCACCCCCACCATCGCGGCCATGCCGATCACCGGCCCCGGCACCGGCAGGCCGAAGGCCCGCGCCAGCACCTCGCCCGCCAATTGGCACCCCAGAATGACGGCCAGACTTCCGATCATCACGCCCCCCGCTCCGCCAAGGATCACGCCTCAGGCGTGTCGGTATCGCTCTCGCCGCGCTGCAACCGCGCCCGTGCATCGGCGGCGAGGCCCTCATAGCGGGCACGAAACGCCTCGATCTGCCGCTCTTCCAGTTCCTCCAGATCCATCAGCGCGTTATGCGCGCCTTTCGTCACCCGGATCAATTCATCCAGCTTCAACTGGATGGCCGCCGTATCGCGGTTCTGGGTATTCTGGATCAGGAACACCATCAGGAAGGTCACGATCGTCGTGCCCGTGTTGATCACCAGTTGCCAGGTGTCGGAAAAGTCGAAGATCGGCCCTGTCACGATCCAGACAAGGATCACCCCCAAGGCAAGGGCAAAGGTTACCGGCCGCCCCGCAAGCCGCGACACCCGCTTGGACCATTCGCCATAGAAACTGCCCACCTACTCTACCCCCAGCGTTTCCCTCACTGCCGAGCCCAGCCCGATATCGGGATCGAACCGCCCGTTCTGAAGGAAGGTCATCACCTCGGCGATCACCACCGGGTTCATCATCATGAAGGTATGCGTGACCGGCAGCACGATGTGATCCGTCATCCCCGCCACCCGCGTGCTCATGACCGACACCTTGCCGTCATCGGCCCCCGGGATCACGGTGGAATAAATCGGGTTCAGCGACCTGTCCCCCGCGATCACGCCCAATTCGTAATCCGGCAGCGGCAGCGCCAACGGCACCGACCCCTCGCCCGTGCCCAGTTGCAGCCCCGCAGGCCCGTTCACCCATTCAAAGGCCCCGATCTCCCCAAAGGCATCCACCAGTTCCGACCCCCGGTTCGGCGGCGCCAGCATCACCACACGCCCCATCCGTTCGGGCCGGTTCCGCGCCAGCCATGCCCGCGCGAGAATCCCCCCCATCGAATGGGTCACGAAATGCACGCGGGCATCCCCGCATTCCGCCACCGCCGCCCCCACGCGCGGCACCAGGTCCGCAATCGGCAGCTTGGTCGAGGGATAGCCCTCGTTCACCACCTTGTACCCCTTCCCCTCCAGTGCCGCCGCCATCGGCACCAGCGACACCTCGCTGCGCGCCAGACCATGCAACATCACCACGCAATCAGCCTGCACAGGTGTCGCCAGCAGAAGAAAGGGGATCAAAAAGCGTTTCATCCGGCCATCATAGCCCGATCTCCCCGCGATGGACAAACCGCATCCCGCAGGCCACGATAATGTGCATGACATACCGCCCCCACCGCATCGCCGCCCGCGCGCTGATCCTGCACGAGGATCGCCTCCTCCTCGTCAACGCCTATCCCGACGGCATCTCCGATCTGTGGTGCGCCCCCGGTGGCGGGGCCGATCCCGGCAAATCCCTGCCCGACGCCCTCATCCGCGAAGTGGCCGAGGAAACGGGGCTGACCATCACCGTCGGCCCCCCGGCGCTGATCAACGAATTCCACGATCCCGACCGGGGCTTTCACCAGATCGACATCTTCTTCCGCTGCACCATCACAGACGGCACACTCGACCCCCGCTGGGTCGATCCCGAAGGTATCGTCACCGACCGCCATTTCTTCACTCGCAGCGACCTCGACCTTGGCCGTATCCGCTTCAAACCCGACAGCCTGCCCGCCGCCGCCTGGGGCGATGCCGCCCTCTATGACCCCTTGGAAAGGATCGTCAGATGAGCCGCGCCTTCGTGAAAGAGGGCGACGGATCGCTGGACCCGCTGCCCGACCTGCCCATCTCGCCCCACCCGAACCACGTCACCCCCGCAGGCCTCGCCGCCCTGCAACAGCGCCTGCGCGACACGCAATCCCGCCTCGCCGCCCTCAAGGCACGACCCGACCGGCTGGACAAGCTGCCCGAAGCCGCCGCCGAACGCGACATACGCTATCTCGAGGCGCGGCTGCGCTCGGCCATCCTGATCGACCCCGCCACCCTGCCGCTGTCCGAGGTCGCCTTCGGCCTGATCGTCACCGTGGCCGATGCGGGCGGCCTTGCGCAGCGCTTCCAGATCACCGGCGAGGATGAGGCCGACGCCACCCTCGGCAAGATCACCCCGCAATCCCCCCTCGCCCGCGCCCTGATGGGCGCCCAACCGGGCGATGTGGTGCAATGGCGCAAACCCTCCGGCGCAGAGACCCTCGAAATCCTGGCGATAGACCACCCATGATCCGCACCCTGCACCCGGACAATGACCTCGCCGCCGTCGCCGCCTTTCTCGTCGAGGCGGCGGATTACTGGATCATGGCCGAAGGCGCGCCCCCCGGCCCCGATGCCGCACGCGATTTCTTCACCGATGGCCCGCCCGGTTGCGACCCCGCCCGCAGCCACCGCCTTGGTCTCTTCGCGGCGGGCCGCCTCTCCGGCCTCGCCGAACTCAGCTTCGGCTTCCCCGAACCACAGGACGCCTATCTCGGCCTGATGATCCTCGCACCCCGCCTGCGCGGGCAGGGGCACGGCCCCGGCCTCCTCGCCCATCTCGAAACCCTCGCCCGCGCAGCCAACGCCCCCCGCCTTTACCTCGGCGTATTGCAGGCCAACACCCGTGGCCGCGCCTTCTGGGACCGCCACGGATTTGTCCCCACCGGCATCAGCCGCGAGGACGGGCAGCACATCATCCATCGCCTCGTGAAACCGCTTTAGGCAGGCCCTCTCTGGAGAGGCTCGCCCAAGCCACACCCCCCAGAACCAGCGCAGCCGCCACCGCAAACCGCCACCCCACCGCCTCACCGATCAGCGCCGCCCCACCCGCCGCCGCGATCAAGGGTACCGTCAGCTGCGCCACCGCCGCCCGTCCGGCCCCCAGCGCGGGCAGCACCGCGTACCACAGCGCATAGCCCAACCCCGACGTCACCGCACCCGACACCACCGCCAGCGCAATCCCGCGCGGCGTGGCCCCGTCCATATCCACCCCAAGGATCAGCGCCATCACTACGCCCGGCAAAAGCGCCAGCACGAAATTCCCCGCCGTCGCCGCCAGCGCGTCCCGCGCCCCCCGGCCAGCCAGGGAATAGACGCCCCAGCCCACCCCCGCCGCCGCCATTGCCGCAAACCCGGCCCAGCCACCACCTGCCCCCGCAGGCACGACCAGCACCGCCAACCCGCACAGCGCCAGCCCTGCGCCAATCCAGCGACGCGCAGGCACCGCCTCCCCCGCCCGCAGCGCACCCGCGAACATCGTCACCTGCACCACCCCGAACAGCACCAGCGCCCCGGCCCCCGCATCCAGCCGCCCATAGGCCAGCGAAAACCCGAACAGATAGACCAGCAGCCCCACCACGCCCGGCACCGTAGCCCCTCGAACCAGTTCCTTGGGCCACCCCCGCCCCCGCAGAGCCACCAGCGCCGCCAGAACCACGGCCCCCGCCGCCAGCCGCACCAGCGCGAATTCCACCGCCCCGATCTCGCCCGGCCCCACCGCCATCCGGTTCAGCACGGAATTTGCCGCAAAGGCCAGCATCACCAGCGCCGTCAGCGCCGCCAGTCTCATCCCCGCGCCACAGCTGGCGGCGCCGATGTGGCATAAAGCACCCCGCCCAGCGCCACCGGAAAGCCGATCAGGTGGAACAGCTCCAGCCGCTCGCCTAGAAACACCATGGCCAGCCCCGCGCCAAAGACCGGCATCAGATGCAGAAAGAACACCGATCGCGACGGCCCGATCCGCGCCACCGCGGCGTTATAGGACATCAGCGCCACCACCGACGCAAACACCCCGGTATAGGCCACCGACCCGATCCCCGCCGCCGTCAACGGCACCGTCCGCCCCTGCGCAACTTCCCACAGGTGAAACGGCAGGATGAACCCCGCCCCCATCACCGCGATGAAGAACGTCAATCCCACCGCCGACAGACCCGCGGGCTTGAACTTCAGCAGCACCGAATACAGCCCCCACACCACCAGCGCCGCCAGAATCCAGGCATCCCCCACATTCAGATGCAGGTCCAGTAGTCGCCCCGGCTCTCCCCGCGCGATGATAAAGGCCACCCCGGCAAAACTCACCGCGATCCCCGCCGCCTGCCGCCCCGTCAACCTTTCGCGCAGCACGATCCAGGCGATGATCACCACAAAGACCGGCATCGTCGCGCTCACCAGCAGCGCGTTCACCGCTTCCGTCGATTGCAACCCGATATAGGTCATCGACTGGAACATCGCCGCCGACAGCAGCGCCATCCCCGCCACCAGCGGCAGATGCGCCCGCACCACCGCCCAATCCCCGCGCAACCGGCCCCAGCCGAAGGGCAGCAGGATCACCGCCGCCAAGGCCCAGCGCCAGAAGGTCAGGCCAAAGGGCGGCACATCCGCCCGGATCGCCCGCCCCAACACCCAGTTCCCCGCCCAGCAAAGCGACGCAAGGGCGGCCAAGGCCGCCGCGATCATGAAATTCCGGCTCATGCCCGCACCCTAACCGCGCCGCAAAACCACCGAAAGCCCCTTCATCTTGGCCCAAATACCCCCAAAAAAACCGGAGCCAAGCGGCGCAGCCCGCGCAGGCGACCCAAAAGACTTGCGCCGCAGGCGCGCTTCGGTGTCGCCGCACGGACCGGGGTGCTGCGATCAAAGCCTCTTCACGAAAGTGACCTTGGCCACACCCAGCGCCCAGTAATCTTGGATACGCGCCTCGGGATGATACCCTGCCCGTTCATACAGCCGCCGCGCGGGGGCGAAGTCCTCCGTATCCGCCGTATCCACAAGGCAAAGCCTCACGCCTCTGGCCCGCAGCGCCGCCTCGCTTGCCGCCAGCAGCGCCGCAGCCATGCCCCGACGCTGCGCTGTCGGGTGCACAGCCAAGGCCAACAGGTTCCAAGTCCCTTCGGTCAACGGTTCGGGCCTTGCATGGCAAAAGCCCGCAACCCGGCCCGCGCCTATGGCGACGAACCACGTGGCCTGCGCAGGCTCGCTGAACCACGGCTCCACCATATCGGCCAGCATATCGGGCGGGAACAGCGCGGTCGCCTCCAGCACCTGTCGCAGAACGTCAAGATCGTCCCGCCGCAGCGGGCGGATTTCAGGATCAGACACAGGCGCCTCCCGTCCGGTTGTCGGCCTGCGCCCGCACGGCCAGGATGCCGGCCCGCGTCACGCGATAGGGTGCTCCGCGCTGCGACTGGATGAACCCGCGCTTTCGCAGGCGGTCAAAGACCGCGCGCGTGCAATCGCTCAGGATCAGGCCGTCACGGGTCAGGCAGGTGATCGCCACCACCTTGCCGTTCGGCGCGCGCTCGAAGTGGATCGCCCCACCCTGCGCCAGCACGTGCAGCACGCGCTGTTCGTATCTGGAAATGTTCATTGGTCTTGTCCGAATTGGTCACACGAACGACCCGTCCGGCATCCCGCGCGGACGATCCGTTGCCCTCAGGCGACCCAGCAATCTGGGTCAGTGACCCGCAGTCTCGGACATAAACACTCCATCGGTCGGACTCATGCCGACAGCGCCAGACTACCCCGCCCGCAGCGCCGCAGCAATCCCCGGTCCGAAAAATGGAAAAGGGGCGCACCCTGCGGTGCGCCCCCCCAATGCTGCCACGGATGGCAGGGATGATTACATCATCCCGTCCATGCCGCCCATGCCGCCCATGCCGCCGCCAGCCGGGGCCTTGTCGGCGGGCTTGTCCGCGATCATGGCTTCCGTGGTGATCAAGAGCGATGCAACCGAAGCCGCATCTTCCAGAGCGGTGCGCGTCACCTTGGCCGGGTCGATCACACCGAAGGCGAACATGTCGCCATACTGTTCGGTCTGTGCGTTGAAGCCAAAGTTCTTGTCGCTCGACTCGCGGATCTTGCCCGCCACGACCGCACCATCCACACCGGCGTTTTCGGCGATCTGACGCAGCGGCGCTTCCAGCGCGCGGCGCACGATGGCGATACCGGCGTCCTGATCGCTGTTCTGGCCCTTCAGGCCTTCCAGCGTCTTGGTCGCCTGCACCAGCGCCACGCCGCCACCGACGATCACGCCTTCCTGCACAGCCGCGCGGGTCGCGTTCAGCGCATCGTCCACACGGTCCTTGCGCTCTTTCACTTCGACCTCGGTCATGCCACCCACGCGGATGACGGCCACGCCGCCCGCCAGCTTGGCCACACGCTCCTGCAGCTTCTCGCGGTCATAGTCCGAGGTGGTTTCCTCGATCTGCGTGCGGATCTGCGCCACACGGGCCTCGATCTCGGCCTTGTCGCCATGGCCGTCCACGATCGTGGTGTTGTCCTTGTTGATCGACACCTTCTTGGCACGGCCCAGCATGTCGATCGACACGTTCTCCAGCTTCATGCCCAGATCGTCGCTGATCACCTGACCACCGGTCAGGATGGCGATGTCCTGCAGCATCGCCTTGCGGCGATCACCGAAGCCCGGCGCCTTGACGGCGGCGATCTTCAGGCCGCCACGCAGCTTGTTCACCACCAGCGTGGCAAGGGCTTCGCCTTCCACATCTTCGGCAATGATCAAGAGCGGGCGCTGCGACTGGATCACGGCCTCCAGCAGCGGCACCATCGGCTGCAGCGACGACAGCTTCTTCTCGTGCAGCAGGATGAAGGCGTCTTCCAGTTCCGCGATCATCTTGTCGGCATTGGTCACGAAATAGGGCGACAGGTAGCCACGGTCGAACTGCATGCCTTCGACGACTTCGACTTCCGTCTCCATCCCCTTGTTCTCTTCGACGGTGATCACACCCTCGTTGCCGACCTTCTGCATCGCATCAGCGATGAAGCGGCCGATCTGCGCCTCGCCATTGGCCGAGATGGTGCCGACCTGCGCCACTTCGTCCGAATCCTTCACCGGGCGCGAGGCGGCCTTGATCGCTTCCACGACCTTGGCGGTGGCCAAGTCGATGCCGCGCTTCAGGTCCATCGGGTTCATGCCGGCGGCAACCGCCTTCATGCCTTCCTTGATGATGGCTTGCGCAAGCACGGTGGCGGTGGTGGTGCCGTCGCCCGCTTCGTCATTGGTGCGGGAAGCGACTTCCTTCACCATCTGGGCGCCCATGTTCTCGAACTTGTCGGACAGTTCGATTTCCTTGGCGACGGTCACGCCGTCCTTGGTGATGCGGGGCGAGCCGAAGCTCTTCTCGATCACCACGTTGCGGCCTTTCGGGCCCAGCGTCACCTTCACCGCATCGGCAAGGATGTTCACGCCGCGCAGCATCCGGTCGCGGGCATCGGTATCGAAACGTACGTCTTTAGCAGCCATGTTGGTCGCTCCTTGAATTGGGTTGGGAAAAGCGAAAGGCGCGGGGGTTCACCCCGCCATCCCTCAGGCGATGATGCCGAGGATGTCGCTTTCCTTCATGATCAGCAGGTCTTCGCCGTCCAGCTTGACTTCGGTGCCCGACCATTTGCCGAACAGGACACGGTCGCCGGCCTTCACCGACGGGGCGATCAGCTCGCCCGAATCCTTGCGCGCGCCTTCACCGACGGAAACGATCTCGCCCTCGGCCGGCTTTTCCTTGGCGGTATCGGGGATGATCAGGCCGCCCTTGGTCTTGTCTTCGCCTTCGATGCGGCGGACCAGTACACGGTCATGCAGCGGTTTGAATGCCATCTGAGAACACTCCCTAGGTTCCAGGTTGAATTGCGATTAGCACTCATGGGAACCGAGTGCTAACGGGCAGAGAGGTAGGCAAACCCTCACCCGCTGTCAACACCCGACCTCCCACCCGCGCGATGAAAATTTGATGACATCGCCCCCTCTGTCCGGCGCAGCCCTTGGCATCGGGCGGCGGCGATGCCACCTTTGCGGCATGATCCGTCAGCACCGCCGCCACACGCCCGCCTCGCTTCTCTCCACGCTCGCCGCCGCGCTGGTTTCAGCCTGCCTCATCGGCACCGTCACGGCGCAGGCGGCCCAGGCCGAATGCCGGGGCGAGAACCTGCTCGCCACCATGCCCGAGGCCGAGCGCCGCGCCCTGATCGCCGCAACCGACGCCGTGCCCTATCCGCGCGGCCATCTCTGGCGCGCCACCCGCGGCCAGACCGAGCTTCATCTGGTGGGTACCTATCACCTCGACGATCCGCGCCATGCCGAAACCATGGCCCGCATCACCCCCTTGCTGGAACAGGCGCAGACCATCCTCGTCGAGGCGGGCCCGCTCGAGGAAGCCGCGCTGATGGCCGATCTCGCCCGCGACCCGTCGCTCATGGTGATGACCGAAGGCCCGACCCTGCGCGAGGCGCTGACCGATTCCGAATGGGACCTGCTCGCCACCGCCATGCGCGAACGCGGGATGCCGCCCTTCATGGTGTCGAAATTCCGCCCCTGGTATGTGTCGATGCTGCTGGCTCTGCCCGCCTGTGAAATCGACAACATGGCCCAGGCCAAGGGCGGGCTCGACGGGCTGGTGATCGACTTCGCCCAGACCCGCGGCACGCCCCTCGTGGCCCTTGAATCGCACGACACGATCTTCCGCATCTTCGAAGGCATGTCGATGGAGGATCAGCTCGGCATGATCCGGTCGTCGCTGGCCCTGGAACCCTATGCCGCGGACTATGCCGTGACGCTGGCCGATGCCTATTTCGACGGGGAATCGCGGCTGATCTGGGAACTCACCCGCCAGATGACCCTCCAGATGCCGGGGCAAGACCCGGCCAGGGTGCAGGCGGATTTCGACCGCATGGAACAGACGCTGATGACGGATCGCAACCGCGCCTGGATCGCGGTGATCGAAGAGGCCGCTGCAAAGGGCCCCGCCGTCGCCGCCTTCGGCGCGCTGCACCTTCCCGGCGAAACCGGCGTGCTCCGCCTGCTGGAGATGGAAGGCTTCACGCTGGAACGCCTGCCGATGTGAATGTGACGGGGGCTTCCGACCCGCACCGGATTTTGCTATGCTGGGCGTCTGATAGAGGAGTGCCCTGACAATGATCCTGTCCGCCAAGGCCTGAAACGGCTTTCGCCGCCACGCGCATCACCCGTGGCCACGCAGATAGATGTGTCAGAGGAGTGCCCAGCCCATGATCCTGCACGGCTGAACGCCCCGTTCCGGGGTGGTGCATCCCCGCGCCCGTCGCGGCGCGGGTTTCCTTCCCTTCAGCGAAAGGCATCATTCCATGCCAGACAAACGCGTTCCCCCCGCCTCTGCGGGGAAATCCATCTTCTCGCATCCGGGCGGGATACCCCTTGCCGCACCCCGGCCGCAGGCCGCACCGCGCGCCTTCGATCCGGCGCTGGCCAAGCGGCCAAAGGCCACATGGTCCGGCAAGGGCAGCCCTGCCCAGCGGGGCAAATCCGCCAACCGCCTGATCCCCGCGCAGAAATCGCGCGGCCGGTAACGGCGATGCGGGGCGCGGCGGCCGACGCCGCCGCGCCCCCTTGCCGCAGCGCAGCAAAAGCCCGCCCTCGGGCGTGACAAGCCCCCGCGCCTTGCCTATAAGCGCGGCGAAATCACCCTTCTCAATCGCAACCACCGATCCAAGGCGAAGTTCCATGTCCACGCTCGTTTTCGGCCACAAATCCCCCGACACCGATTCCACCGGATCCCCCATCATCTGGGCCTGGTATCTGAGCGAGGTGCAGGGAACCCCGGCCAAGCCCGTCCTCCTTGGCGAACCCAACACCGAAGCCGCCTTCGTGCTGCGCCACTGGGGGCTGGACAAGCCCGAGATCATCTCGGACGTCACCGCCGACGACAAGGTCGTGATCGTCGATACCAACAACCCCGCCGAACTGCCGCCCTCGATTAACGATGCGCAGATTCAGGGCATCATCGACCATCACCTGCTGGTCGGTGGCATCAAGACGAAATCCCCCATCGACATCACCATCCGCCCGCTGGCCTGCACCGCCACCATCATGCACGATCTGATCGGCACGGCCCTGACGCAAGCCCCCCGCGGCATCAAGGGCGCGATGCTCTCCTGCATCCTGTCCGACACGCTGGAATTCCGCTCGCCCACCACCACCGCACATGACCGCGCCGTGGCCGAAAAGCTCGCCGCCGAACTGGGCGTCGATATGGGCGATCTGGCCACGAAGATGTTCGAAGCGAAATCCGACGTCTCGGCCTTTTCCGATGCAGAACTCCTGCGCATGGATTCCAAGGAATACACCGTGGCAGGCAAGGAACTGCGCGTCTCGGTCCTGGAAACCACCGCCCCCAAGATCGTGCTCGACCGCAAGGACAGCCTGATGGCCTCGATGGTGAATGTCGCGAAAGAGGACGGCGCCGATCAGGTGCTCCTCTTCGTGGTGGACATCCTGAAGGAAGAAGCCACGCTCCTCGTGCCCAACGACCTCGTCAAGCAGATCGCCGAAGCCTCCTTCGGCTGCACCGTGACCGCCGATACGGTCGTCCTGCCCGGCATCATGTCGCGCAAGAAGCAGATCATCCCCGCGCTGAAACTCTGACCCGGGATCGGCAGCCTTGCCCATCCCATACGGGGGCCGGGGCGCAAGCTCCGGCCCCTTTTCATCGCAGCGTCCCGCAGAAAGGCCAGACCATGACCGACCTCATCCCCAGCCTCGCCAGCGTGGCAGACGGTTATGACGCCGTATTCTGCGATCTCTGGGGCTGCCTGCACAATGGCCAGACACCCTTTCCCGCCGCCGTCCTTGCCCTGCGCGCCTTCCGCGCCGCTGGCGGGCAGGTCATCCTTCTGACCAACTCCCCCCGCCCGCGCGGCAGCGTCATGGCGCAACTCGCCGGTCTTGGCGTGCCCGCCGATATCTGGGATGACATCGTCTCCTCCGGCGATGCCTCGCAATATGCCATGCTCTCCGGGGCCGTCGGCAGCCGCATCCACCATATCGGCGCCCCGAAGGACGAGGTGTTCTTCACCGATCTTCCGACAGACGCCCACGCCCGCCTTGCCATCGACCGCGTGCCACTGGCACAGGCGGAAGGGGTCGTCGTCACCGGCCTGCGCGACGACCGGTCGGAAACCCCCGACGACTATCGCGCCACGCTACTGATGATGAAGGCGCAAGGCCTGCCGATGCTCTGCGCCAATCCCGACCTGATCGTCGATCTGGGCGAGACGCGGCTCTACTGCGCGGGCGCCCTGGCCCAGGCCTATGAGGCGATGGGGGGCACCGTCCTCTATTACGGCAAGCCGCATCCTCCGATCTACGACCTCGCCCGCCGCCGCCTCGCGGCCCGCACGGGGCGTGACGACCACGCCATCCTCGCCATCGGCGACGGCATCCATACCGATGTGCAGGGCGGCATCGGCGAAGGCATCGACACGCTCTTCGTGACCGGCGGCATCGCCGCCCCGGAATTCGGCCCCGATCCTGCAGAGCCGGACCCGGCCCGCCTGAGCGCCTGGTTGCAGAAGCAGCAGCTTTCCCCGACCTACGCGATCCCCTTCCTGGCCTGACCACATAAGGGTCGCAAGATTGTTGCGCAAAAAGTCGCAGTCGCGATAAAATCTTACCCAATGGAATTGCGCTGCACTGCAGCAACAGCTATGGTCCCCGCATCAGAAGGGGGATTCGCCCATGTTTGCCAGAGCCATCGACAACCAGCCGCGCGGGACCATCTGCATCGAGGATCTCGAGATCGGCATGACGCGCTACCTTCTGAAGACCGTCACCGATCGCGACATCGAGATGTTCGCCGAGGTGTCCACCGACCGGAACCCGGTCCACCTCGACGATTCCTATGCCCAGGACACGATCTTTCAGGGCCGCATCGCCCATGGCATGCTGACCGCAGGCCTGATCTCTGCCGTCATCGGCGAACAGCTTCCCGGGCACGGCACCGTCTATCTGGGCCAGAGCCTCAAGTTCATGGCGCCCGTCCGGCCCGGCGATACCGTCCGGGCCGAGGTGAAGGTCGTGGCCATCGACCATGCCAAACGGCGCGTCACCCTTGAAACCCATTGCGCGGTGGGTAATACGGTCGTGCTGAAGGGCGAGGCGCTGGTTCTTGCGCCCAGCCGCAAGTTCGACTGACGGCGAAGACGACGGGGCTTGCCCCCGCTTCGGGGGAAGATGCGCGTTCACCATCACTGGCAGGATATCGACCCGGCCGCCCGCGGCGCCTCTGTTGCCATGGGCAATTTCGACGGCCTGCATCTGGGCCATCAATCCGTGATCGACCTTGCCCGTCGCCCGACTGCCCCGCTCGGGGTCGTCACATTCGAACCCCACCCCCGTCAGGTCTTTACCCCCGAGGCCCCCCCATTCCGGTTGATGAATGCCGAAGCCCGCGCAAACCGGCTGTCCAAACTCGGGGTGCAGGACCTCTTTCAGCTGCCGTTCGACAGCGGCCTTGCCTTGCTGTCACCCGAAGCCTTCGCCCATGACATTCTGGCCCGTGGGCTTGGCGTGTCGCATGTCGTCGTCGGCGCCGATTTCTGCTTCGGCAAGGGCCGCAGCGGCAGCGCCACCGATCTCCGCGCGCTCGGCGCGGAGCTTGGTTTCGATGTGACCATCGCGTCCCTGATTGCAATGGACGGGACCGAAATCTCCTCCACCGCCATCCGCCAGGCACTCACCGACGGCCGCCCCCGCGACGCCGCCGCCATGTTGGGCCACTGGCACCGGATCGACGGCGCGGTCATCCACGGCGAAAAGCGCGGCCGCGAACTCGGCTATCCCACGGCCAACATGTCGGTCGAGGGCCTGCACTTGCCCCGCTTCGGCGTCTATGCGGTAAAGGCCGACATCCTGACCGGCCCTCAAGCGGGCAGCTACATGGGCGCAGCCAGCCTTGGCGTGCGGCCGATGTTCGGCGCGAACCGTCCCAATCTGGAAACCTTCCTCTTCGATTTTTCGGGTGATCTTTATGGCCAGCACCTGTCGATCGCATTCATCGACTACCTCCGCCCGGAGTTGAAGTTCGACGGGCTGGAGGCATTGATCACCCAGATGGACGCAGATTGCGCGCAGGCGCGCAGCATCCTTTCTGCCCTGTAAGACGGCGTCGAAACTTTTCACGGAAAAATTTCACGCCGGATGCGCCAAAATTTTCCATGGAAAATTTTGGCGCCCGACCGCTTCCCTTTCCTGCGCCAAAGGCGCAGGTTCTCCGCCATGACCGCGAAACTGCGCCCCCGCTTCTGGGAAACCATCCCGCTTGCCAAGATGACCGCCCCGGAATGGGAGGCACTTTGCGACGGCTGCGGAAAATGCTGCCTGAACAAGATCGAATACGAAGACACAGGCGAGGTGGACTACACCCGCATTGCCTGCCGCCTGCTCGATGGCGAAACCTGCCGCTGCAGCCAATATGCGATCCGCCATCAATTCGTGCCCGATTGCGTGCGCCTCACCCCCAAGACCCTTCCCAAGGTCGCCTACTGGATGCCCCGCACCTGCGCCTATCGCCTGCTGCATGAAGGCCAGCCGCTCCCCGACTGGCACCCCTTGATCACAGGCGATCCCGAAAGCACCCATGCATCCGGCAATTCCGTCCGCGGCCGCACCATCCCCGAGTTCGAGGTGGATGAGGATGACTGGGACGACTACATCATAGACGAGAAGCCCTGATGTTCTTCGCCTCCGACAACACCTCCGGCGTGCCCGCCGAAATCATGGCGGCGCTGACGCGCGCAAACGAAGGCTTTGCCCGCAGCTATGGCGCGGATGACATCATGGCCCGCGTCACCGCCCGCCTGCGCGCCCTGTTCGACGCACCCGAGGCGCAGGTCCATCTCGTCGCCACCGGCACCGCCGCCAATGCGCTGGCGCTCGCCTCGCTCACCCCGCCCTGGGGCGCGGTCTTTTGCCACCGCCACGCCCATATCGCCGAAGATGAATGCGGCGCGCCGGAATTCTTCACGGGTGGCGCAAAGCTTGTCCTGATCGACGGCGCGCATGGCCGCATCACCCCCGCCGCCCTGACCGAGGCACTCGCCACCACCGGGGTCTCCGGCGTGCATGGTGTGCAGCGCGGCTGCCTATCCCTGACAAATGTCACCGAAGCGGGCACCACCTACACAGCCGCTGACATCGCCACCCTCACCGCCATCGCCAAATCCCACGGCCTGCCCTGCCACCTCGACGGCGCGCGCTTCGCCAATGCGCTGGTCGCCACCGGCGCCACCCCGGCGGAAATGACATGGAAGGCAGGCATCGACGCGCTCTCCTTCGGCGGCACCAAGAACGGGCTTCTGGGGGTCGAGGCGGTCATTCTCTTCGATCCGGCGAATTCCTGGGAACTGGAACTGCGGCGCAAGCGCGGCGGCCACCTCTTCTCGAAACACCGCTACCTTTCGGCGCAGATGGAGGCCTATCTGGAAGATGACCTCTGGCTGCGCCTCGCCACCCACGCCAACGCCATGGGCCAGCGCCTTGCTGCCGGTGTCGCGTCAACAGAAGGCGCGGCCCTGACCCATCCGGCTGACGCCAACATGGTCTTTGCCAACTGGGCTCCGGGCGGCCATGCCCGCCTTCAATCGGCGGGGGCGGTCTATTATGACCTCCGCCCCCTGCCCGATGGCCGTGAAACCGCCCGCATGGTCGCCTCGTGGAACACGACCAACGATCACGTAGACCGCTTCCTCGCCGCCCTTAGGCCCTGATCCTGCCCCTTCACCTTGGCCCAAATACCCAACTGCGCGGCCCGCAACCCCCAGCCCCGTTCGCCGGAAGGCACCCGCCTCAACGTCCCGCCAGATGATCCTCCAGCATCTCCAGCCGGTCCTGACCCCAGAACCGCTCCTCCCCCACGATGTAGAAGGGCAGGCCGAACACGCCCCGCGCCACCGCCTCGTCCAGATTGCGAACATAAGCATCCGCCGCCGCGAACATGCCCCGATCCGCGACAGCGGGATCAAACCCGTTCTCGGCCATGATGGCCTTCACCACCGCATCATCCGCGATATTGCGCCCCTCGGCCCAGACGGCCCTGGGAAAGGCCCGCACCAGACCCGGCAGATCACCACCCCCTGCCGCCTCGGCCGCGATGATGGCATAGCTTGCCGGGGCCGGGTTCACCGGGAAATGGGCCGGCTGCAGATCCAGCCGCGCTCCCAACCGCCGCGACCAGCGCGTCAACTCCTGCAGGCGATAGGCCTTGCGGCTGTCATGCCGCTCGGCCAGCACCTGCCCACCCGTCCGCGGAAACAGCGCCGGGCCATCCAGGGCCACATAGCGGATCGTCGCCCCCTGACGCGCGGCGATCTGCTCCAGCCGGTCCCCCGCCAGATAGACCCATGGCGAAACCGGGGTGAAAAAGTAATCAATCTGCACCATCTGCTTGGCCCTGCTCAGGTTTGGTTTCCAAGACCGTAACGCGGTGGTAACAGACGGCCAACACCGAATCCGCCTCCCCGTCGCTGCCCACCGGAGCCCCTCATGCCCGCCATCACCGAACCGAAACTGATCTCCGGCAATGCGAACCTGTCGCTTGCGAAATCCATCGCCCGCCGCATGTCGATGCATCGCGGCATGTCGGTGAACCTTGTCGATGCCCGGGTCGAACGCTTCAACGATCAGGAGATTTTTGTCGAGGTGTTCGAAAATGTCCGGGGCGAAGACATGTATGTCATCCAGCCCACCTCGAACCCGGCCAATGACAACCTGATGGAACTGCTGATCATGGTCGATGCCCTGCGCCGCTCCTCGGCCGCGCGCATCACCGCCGTGATCCCCTATTTCGGCTATGCCCGTCAGGACCGCCGCGCCAAGGCCCGCACCCCGATCAGCGCAAAGCTGGTGTCGAACCTGATCGAAACCTCGGGCGTGGACCGGGTGCTCACCCTCGATCTGCACGCCGCCCAGATTCAGGGCTTCTTCGACATCCCCGTCGATAACCTCTATGCCAGCCCCGTCTTCGCGCTCGACATCGAACACCATTTCAGGGGCCAAATGGAGGATCTGATGATCGTCTCGCCCGATGTGGGCGGCGTGGCGCGCGCGCGCGAACTGGCCAAACGGATCAACGCCCCCCTCGCCATCGTGGACAAGCGCCGCGAAAAGGCGGGCGAGGTGGCCGGCATGACCGTGATCGGCGATGTGCAGGGCAAGAAATGCATCATCGTGGATGACATCTGCGATACCGCCGGCACGCTGTGCAAGGCGGCCGAAACGCTGATGGAGGCAGGCGCAACCGAGGTGCATTCCTACATCACCCATGGCGTGCTCTCCGGCCCTGCCATCGAACGGGTTGCGAATTCCGTGATGAAGTCGCTGGTCATCACCGACAGCATCGAACAGGGCGACAAGGTCAAGGCCGCGTCGAACATCCGCATCGTTCCGACCGCCCCGATCTTCGCCCAGGCCATCCTGAACATCTGGAACGGCACCAGCGTGTCATCCCTGTTTGAAACCGATACGCTCGTCCCCATCTATGAAGGCATGTATGTGCGCGGCTGATCCGGGCCTGTTGCGCGCGGTCTGACCGCAAGAACGGGGGTTGCCATGGCCGATATCTTCGCCGCTGCCGAACGGCTGATGGGCATGAATGATCAAAGCTGGGCACGCCATGCGAACCCGCTTTCGGTCTGGACGCGCATCCTGACACCCCTGCCGCTCCTGATCCTGGCCGTCTGGTCACGGGTCTGGATCGGGCAGGGCGCATGGGTTGCCGTGGCTCTGGTCTGCCTCTGGGTCTGGCTGAACCCGCGCCTTTTCCCCGCCCCGCGCAGCCTCGACAGTTGGGCCGCCAAGGGCGTGCTCGGCGAAAGGCTGTTTCTGCGCCGCCGCGCGTCGCTTCCCCCGCATCACCTGCGCGCCACGCGCCTTCTGACCGCGGTCAGCGCGCTTGGGGTGCTGCCGCTGCTCTGGGGGCTGTGGCAGCTTGATCTGGGCTGGGCCGTGGCAGGGGCGCTGCTGATCAGCGGGGCAAAGACCTGGTTCGTGGACCGCATGGTCTGGATCTGGGATGATCACCTGCGCGCAGGCGGCGGGATCGAGGATGTCCTCTCCGATCCTGCGAAACCACGCTAGGCAATATCCCAGTCATCCTCATCCCGCACCGGCCCGATCGCCGTCCAGTCCGCGCGGATGCGGGCGATGCGCGTGTCACCCCATGTGCGGAACACCAGCTGAAACCCCTGAGCCGTCACATTCTCCGCCGTCAGATCGGCGCGCATGTTGGTCTTGTGGTCCATGTCCCACAGGGAAATGCCCACCATAACCGCAGGGGGCGCGCGGAAGGGTTCGGAAAAGCTCACATGGAACCGGCTTTCCCGGTCGCCACTGCCCGTCCACATCACCCCGTCCGATGCGAAATCCGAAAACAGCACGCGCGTGCCCTGCAGGATACCGATGCTGTTGGCCGACATGCGCTTCATCTTCGGTTTCTTCATGAAAACACCGCCACCCCTTACACGGCCTCAACCAGGCCGGGTGGCACCATAGCAGAAGGCCCCGCTTTGCAAGCGGGGCCTTCGGATACCTATACGAAAGGACAGGCGGGTTAAACCCCTGCCGCCGCGCGCATCGCCAGCATGTCGGATACCAGCTTGTCGGCGGCATCCTTGTCCGATGCCGTCGCCGCCGCCTCACGCGCCTCGGCGATCAGCGCATCGAACAGGGCGGCATTGGCCTCTTCCACCGGCACGGCGCGCTCGGCCAGAACCGAAACGCTGCTTGCCGTGATGTCGGCAAAGCCACCCGTCACCACATAGGACTTCGTCCCTTCGGCGGAAACCGCCTTCAGGATGCCGGGGCGCAGCGTGGTGATGGTGGGGGCATGCCCCTCCATCGCCGTCAGGTCGCCATCGGCCCCCGGGATCTGCACCTCGCGCGCCGCGACGGAAGCCAGCTTCCGTTCCGGCGACACAAGGTCGAATTGCAGCGTGCCTGCCATCGGCCCGCCCCCTTATGCGGCTTGCGCGGCGAGACGCTGCGCCTTGGCGATCACCTCGTCGATGTCGCCCACCATGTAGAAGGCCGCTTCCGGCAGGTGGTCATACTCACCCGCAACCACCGCCTTGAAGGATGCGATGGTCTTTTCCAGCGGCACCTGCACGCCGTCCGAACCGGTGAACACCTTCGCCACGTCAAACGGCTGCGACAGGAAACGCTGGATCTTCCGGGCGCGGGCCACGGTCAGCTTGTCCTCTTCGCTCAACTCGTCCATCCCCAGAATGGCGATGATGTCCTGCAGCGACTTGTAGCGTTGCAGGATGCCCTGCACCGAACGCGCCACGTTGTAATGCTCTTCGCCCAGGATCTGCGGGTCCATCAGACGCGAGGTCGAGTCGAGCGGGTCCACCGCCGGATAGATGCCCAGTTCCGAAATCGCACGCGACAACACCGTGGTGGCGTCAAGGTGCGCAAACGACGTCGCAGGCGCCGGGTCGGTCAGGTCGTCGGCCGGCACGTAAATCGCCTGCACGGACGTGATCGAGCCCGCCTTGGTCGAGGTGATGCGCTCCTGCAGCGCGCCCATGTCGGTGGCCAGCGTCGGCTGATAGCCCACGGCGCTCGGGATGCGGCCCAGCAGCGCCGACACTTCCGAACCGGCTTGGGTAAAGCGGAAGATGTTGTCCACGAAGAACAGCACGTCGGTGCCCGACTGGTCGCGGAACTGCTCGGCCAGCGTCAGGCCGGTCAGCGCCACGCGGGCACGCGCCCCCGGGGGTTCGTTCATCTGGCCATAGACCAGCGCCACTTTGGACTCAGCAAGGTTGTCCACCTTGATAACGCCCGATTCCATCATCTCGTGATACAGGTCGTTGCCCTCACGGGTCCGTTCACCCACACCGGCGAAGACCGAATAGCCCGAATGCACCTTGGCGATGTTGTTGATCAGTTCCATGATCAGAACCGTCTTGCCCACGCCGGCGCCGCCGAACAGGCCGATCTTCCCGCCCTTGGCGTAGGGTGCCAGCAGGTCGATGACCTTGATCCCGGTCACAAGGATCTGGCTCTCCGTCGCCTGCTCGCTGAACTGCGGGGCCGGCTGGTGGATCGCGCGGCTTTGGTCCGCCGCAATCGGCCCCTTTTCGTCGATCGGCTCGCCGATCACGTTCAGGATGCGGCCCAGCGTGGCATCGCCCACCGGCACCGAAATCGGCGCGCCCAGGTCCTTCACCGCCGCGCCCCGGACCAGACCTTCGGTCGCGTCCATCGCGATGGTGCGGACAGTGCTTTCGCCCAGATGCTGGGCCACTTCCAGAACCAGCCGCTTGCCGTTGTTGTCGGTCTCCAGCGCGTTCAGGATCGCCGGAAGCGCCCCATCGAACTGCACGTCAACGACAGCGCCGATCACCTGCGTGACTTTGCCCTGCGTGGCTTTGCCTTGTGCCATGTTGTTTCTCCGGTTCCTCAGAGCGCCTCAGCGCCCGAAATGATTTCGATAAGCTCTTTGGTGATCGCGGCCTGACGCGAGCGGTTGTACTGGATCGTCAGCTTGTTGATCATGTCGCCCGCGTTCCGCGTGGCGTTGTCCATCGCCGACATCCGTGCCCCCTGCTCGGATGCGCCATTCTCCAGCAGCGCCGCAAAGACCTGCGTCGCCACCCCGCGCGGCAGCAGATCCGTCAGGATCGCTTCCTCGCTCGGTTCATAGTCGTAAAGCGCCGAGACGCCCTCGCCCTCGAACTGCGCCGGAATCACCTGCTGCGCCGTCGGGATCTGGCTGATGACCGATTGGAAGCGGTTGAAGAACAACGTCGCCACGTCGAACTCGCCCGCCTCGAACCGCGCCAGAATGTCCCGCGCGATGGCCTGCGCGTTGACATAGCCCACGCGCTTCACTTCGCTCAGGTCGATATGCCCCACGAAATGCGCCGACAGGTCGCGCTTCAACTGCTCGCGCCCCTTCTTGCCCACGGTCAGGATCTTCACCGTCTTGCCAGCCGCCAGCAGTTCATTCGCCCGCGCCCGCGCCAGACGCGCGATCGACGAGTTGAAACCGCCGCACAGGCCACGCTCGGCGGTCATCACCACCAGAAGATGCACCTTGTCCGACCCCGTCCCCGACAACAGCCGGGGCGCGCTCGGGGACCCACCGACAGATGCCGCCAGCCCCGCCACCACGGCATTCATCCGCTCGGCATAGGGGCGGGCCGCTTCCGCAGCCTCCTGGGCGCGGCGAAGCTTCGCCGCCGCGACCATCTGCATCGCTTTCGTGATCTTCCGCGTGTTCTTCACGCTTCCGATCCGGTTCTTCAAGTCCTTAAGGCTGGGCATCTGCCTTCTCCCTCAAGGGCCAATCAGGCGAAGTCTTTGGCGAATGCATCAAGCTCCGCGCGGATCGCCTTTTCCAGATCGCCCGCCACCTTGCGGTCGTTCTTGGTGATGTCCTCCAGCAGGCCCGCGCCCTTGGTGCGCAGATGCTTCAGAAGACCGGCCTCGAAGCGGCCCACATCCTTCACCGCGATCTTGTCCAGATAGCCGTTGGTGCCCGCGTAGATCACGCAAACAATCTCGGCATTGGTCAGCGGCGAATATTGCGGCTGCTTCATCAGCTCGGTCAGACGCGCGCCCCGGTTCAGCAGCTGCTGGGTCGCGGCATCAAGGTCCGACCCGAACTGCGCGAAGGCCGCCATCTCGCGGTACTGCGCCAGTTCCAGCTTCACCTTGCCCGCCACCGACTTCATCGCCGACGTCTGCGCGGACGAACCCACGCGCGACACCGACAGACCGGTGTTCACCGCCGGACGGATGCCCTGATAGAACAGTTCGGTTTCCAGGAAGATCTGCCCGTCGGTGATCGAAATCACGTTCGTCGGAATGAAGGCCGACACGTCGCCGCCCTGCGTTTCGATGATCGGCAGCGCGGTCAGCGACCCGGCCCCGAAATCCTCGTTCAGCTTGGCCGAACGCTCCAGCAGGCGCGAGTGCAGATAGAACACGTCGCCCGGATAGGCCTCCCGCCCCGGCGGGCGGCGCAGCAGCAGCGACATCTGGCGATAGGCCACAGCCTGCTTGGACAGGTCATCATAGATGATCAGCGCATGACGGCCATTGTCGCGGAAATATTCCGCCATCGCGGTCGCCGAATAGGGCGCCAGAAACTGCATCGGCGCGGGGTCGGATGCGGTCGCCGCCACGACGATCGTATAGTCGATCGCCCCGGTTTCCTCCAGCTTCTTCACCAGCTGCGCCACGGTCGAACGCTTCTGCCCGACGGCGACATAGATGCAATACAGCTTCTTCGACTCGTCGTCGCCGGCAGCCTCGTTATAAACCTTCTGGTTCAGGATCGTGTCCAGCGCCACGGCGGTCTTGCCGGTCTGGCGGTCGCCGATGATCAGCTCGCGCTGGCC
>VFQR01000886.1_pt1 | contig 28864 bp, 23 predicted proteins | sample 3512321 | NCBI WGS metagenome assembly VFQR01 (sample SAMN10412374, study PRJNA504923) | tailings metagenome | isolation source: Relicate 3 Philex TSF1 revegetated site | place: Philippines: Tuba, Benguet | collected 2017-08-29 | reverse complement strand
ACGACGCACTGACCTAGTTTTGCCTCAAGCGCCGGCGCCCCCTCCGGTGGCTTGGCTCGCCGCTCTCGCGGCGGGCCTCATTCGCGGCCTCGGCCACCTGCGGTGGCCGCAGGTCTTGACTCGACGACGGACCAACACGCTGGAACTGGAACAAGAATGACCGGAGACCTGGCCTTCATCCCGCTCGGCGGGACGGGGGAGATCGGCCTCAACTTCAATGTGTATCGCTGCGATGGCGAACTGCTCGCGGTGGATTGCGGCCTCGGCTTCGGCGGGCCGGAGCACCCCGAGGTGGATGTGATGGTGCCCGACCCCGCCTGGCTCGCCATGCGGACGGATCGGCTCAAGGCACTGGTCATCACGCACGCCCATGAGGACCACGTCGGCGCGGTGGCGCATCTCTGGCCGCAGCTCCGCTGCCCGATCCATGCGACCCCGTTCGTCGCAGCCGTGCTGCGGCGCAAGCTGGGGGAGGCGGGTCTGCTCAACCAGGTGGAGATCCTGGTCCAGCCGCCTGGCGGGCGGTGGACGGTCGGGCCCTTCGACCTGGAATACCTCCGCGTCGCGCATTCGGTGCCGGAGGCGCAGGCGCTCGCCATCCGCACGAAATACGGCAACATCCTGCACACCGGCGACTGGAAGCTGGACCCGCAGCCGCTGATCGGCCCGCCGACCGACGAAGCCGCCTTCGCCCGGCTCGGCGAGGAAGGCGTCCTCGCGATGGTCTGCGACAGCACCAACGCGCTCGTGGAGGGGCATTCCGGCAGCGAGGCGGAGGTGCGGCGGAACCTCGCCGCGCTGATCAAGGGCCTGAAGGGCCGCGTCGCGGTGACCTGCTTCGCGACCAACGTCGCAAGGGTGGAGAGCATCGCGCTCGCGGCCAAGGCGGCGGGGCGGCAGGTCGCGCTGTTCGGGCGGTCGCTGCGCAATGCCGAGGCGGCGGCGCGGGAATGCGGCTATCTCGCGGGCATCCCGCCCTTCCTCACCGAGGAGCAGTCGGCCGACATCGCCGATTCCCGCCTGGTGATGATCTGCACCGGCAGCCAGGGCGAGCCGCGCAGCGCGCTCGCCAAGATTGCGGCCGACAACCACCCGCATGTCTCGCTCGGCGAGGGCGACACGGTGATCTTCTCCTCGCGGATGATCCCGGGGAACGAACGCGCCATCCTGCGCATCCAGGACGAGCTCTCGCGCGCCGGCGTCGAGGTGATGACCGCGGATGACCACATGGTGCATGTCTCGGGCCACCCCGCGCGGGACGAGCTGCGGCGGCTGTACCAGATCGTGAAGCCGACCTACGCGGTGCCCGTGCATGGCGAATGGCGCCACATGAACGAGCACGCGAACCTGGCCGAGGGCCTCGGCGCCGAGGCCTATGTGATCGAGGATGGCGACGTGCTGCGCCTCGCGCCGGGCAAGCCCGATGTGGTGGAGGGCGTGCCGGTCGGGCGGCTCGCGGTGGATGGGGAGCGGCTGCTGCCGCTGGATGGCGATGTGCTCGCCCAGCGCAAGAAGATGCTGTTCAACGGGCTGGTGATCGCCTCGCTCGCCGTGGATGGCGCGGGGCGCGTGCTGGGCCAGCCGCAGGTCTCCGCGCCCGGGCTGTTCGAGGGCACGGACGAGGCCCCGGCGCAGATCGCGGCCGATCTCGCGCGCGCCGTGGTGGAACTCCCGGCACCGACGCGGCGCGAGGATGGCGCCTTGCGGGAGGCGGCGCGGTCGGCGGTGCGGCGGGCAGTCGGTCGGCGTCTGCGCAAGCGGCCGAATGTGGAAGTGCATCTGCTGCGGGTGTGATGCCGAAGCGGCCGGCCGAGCATGTCGAGCGGGTGGAGCCGGCGGATCGCGCCGCCTGGCGCGCCTGGCTCAGCGCCCACCACGCCCGGCGCGAACCCGTCTGGGTCGTGATTCGGAAGGGGGCTGCCGGCGGGCTGGATGCCGCCGCGGTGGCGGAGGAGGCGCTGTGCCATGGCTGGATCGACAGCCTGCCGCGCAAGCTGGACGCGACGCGATGGATGCTGCTCGTCTCGCCGCGCAAGCCGCGCAGCCCGTGGAGCCGCGTCAACAAGGCCCGCATCGGGCGGCTGCGCGAGAGCGGGTGGATGACGCAAGCGGGCGAGGCGCGCATCGCGGCCGCGATCGCCGACGGCTCCTGGGACAGCTACGAGATCGCCGAGTCGATGGAAGAGCCGCCTGACCTGCGCGCCGCACTCGCCGGGGTAGCGGGCGCCGCCGGCGCCTGGGCCACCTTTCCGCCTTCGGCGCGCAAGGGGATCCTCTGGTGGATCGCCTCCGCGCGGACGCCACAGACACGGGCACGGCGGCTGGCGGAGACGGCGCGCCTGGCCGCGCTCGGCCTGCGCGCCAACCACCCCGAGAGCAGGGGCCGCTGATGGACTGGTTCACCGGCACAATCGTCTACCTGCTGATCTGGTGGCTCGCGCTGTTCTGCGTGCTGCCGATCGGCACGCGGCCCGTCGAGGACGCCGATCCCGAGGCGGGCGGCTGGCGCGGCGCGCCTGCGAAACCGATGCTCGGACGCAAGCTGATCGGCACGACGATTCTCGCCGCGATTCTGTGGGTCGGGGTGGAACTGGTGATCCAGTCCGGCTGGATCAGCTTCCGGGAGGGCTGGTTCGCCTATGAGGGCCCGGCGAGTTCGCGCCCGGTTGGCGGCGGCGCCCAAAATTAAGGCGGCATCCCTGCCTCCCCAGCAGGTGCCGCCCGCAAAATGATCAGTTCAGCTCTGGAAGCCGCTTTTTTGGCTTTCCGCGGCGGGGTTTCTTGTTGTCCCGCCTTCGCTCCCCACGCCACTATTCACCCCAGGGAGAGGTTGGTCCTCTCTCTGCCGTGTGACTGGCGTTTCCTCCCTAAACTCGGGCCGCGTCCCGATGGGCGCGGCCCGTATTTTTTCTACCCCGTTAAGCCTCGAATGCAAAGGGTTTTTTGAACGAGATCGTGCCTACAGTGGCGTGATATTTTCTTGCGTGGGGACGGCCGCATCATTTTCTTGCGGCGCACAATTTCTGATTGTCGCGGCCCGCCAGCTTCCCGCCCGCCTCCGGAACGACGCGCAAGGCCTTGTCCCGCATTGGTCCGATCCGCGATACGGACATTGCTCCCTTGGCCCCTTCGGAACGCGGGCAAGCTGGAGTAGGGTCCGCCCTCCCTCGCGCCCCGGAGCCGCGCCTTGCGCCTTACCCGTGCCTTCCTGCCGACGCTCAAGGAAACGCCCGCCGAGGCGCAGATCGTCTCGCACCGGCTCATGCTGCGAGCGGGCCTGGTCCGCCAGACCTCCGCCGGCATCTATGCCTGGCTGCCGGCTGGCTGGCGCGCGCTCCAGAAGGTCGAGCAGATCGTGCGCGAGGAGCAGGACCGCGCCGGCGCGCAGGAGATCCTGATGCCGACCATCCAGTCGGCCGATCTCTGGCGCCAGTCGGGCCGCTACGACGCCTATGGCCCGGAGATGCTGCGCCTGAAGGACCGGCATGACCGCGAGATGCTGTTCGGCCCGACCAACGAGGAAATGGTCACCGACATCTTCGGCCAGTACACCAAGAGTTACCGCGACCTGCCGCGCAACCTCTACCACATCCAGTGGAAGTTTCGGGACGAGGTGCGCCCGCGCTTCGGCGTGATGCGCGGCCGCGAGTTCCTGATGAAGGACGCCTATTCCTTCGACCTGACGAAGGAGGGTGCAACCCATTCCTACCGCCAGATGTTCGTCGCCTATCTCCGCACCTTCGCGAGGATGGGATTGAAGGCGATACCGATGCGCGCGGATACCGGACCGATCGGCGGCGACCTCAGCCACGAATTCATCATCCTGGCCGAGACCGGCGAAAGCCAGGTTTTCGTCAGCCGGAAGCTGCTGGAGATGGACCCGCTGGCGGCCGGGCCGGACTACGATTCCGACCTCTCCGGCCTGGTGGGCCAGTGGACCAAGCACTACGCGGCGACGGACGAGATGCATGATCCCGCCGCCTGGGAGAACCTGCCGGAGGCCGATCGCGTGACGGCGCGCGGGATCGAGGTCGGGCACATCTTCTATTTCGGTACCAAATACTCGAAGCCGATGGGGCTTTCGGTGCAGGGGCCGGATGGCGCGATGGTCGCCCCCGAGATGGGCAGCTACGGCATCGGCGTCTCGCGCCTGGTCGGCGCGATCATCGAGGCGAGCCACGACGAGGCCGGCATCAAGTGGCCCGATGCGGTGGCGCCGTTCCGGGCCGCGGTGATCAACCTGAAGGTCGGCGACGCCGCCTGCGATGCGCTGAGCGAGAGGCTCTACGCCGCGATCCCCGGGAGCGTCTATGACGACCGCTCCGACCGCGCCGGCGCGAAATTCGCCGATGCGGACCTGATGGGGCACCCGTGGCAGGTGATCGTCGGGCCGCGCGGCGCGGCGGCGGGCAAGGTGGAGTTGAAGCGGCGGATGACGGGGGAGCGCGCGGAGGTCTCGCCGGAGGATGCGCTGGGGAACATCCTGGGCTGATGTTCTCCCCCTTCGAACGCGCCGTCGCGTTCCGCTATCTCCGCGCCCGCAAGGGCGAGCGGTTCGTCTCGGTCATCGCGATCTTCTCGCTCGTCGGCATCGCGCTCGGCGTCGCGACGCTGATCATCGTGATGGCCGTGATGAACGGCTTCCGCCAGGAATTGCTGGGCCGCATCCTCGGCCTCAACGGGCATCTCGGCGTCTATGGCGTCGAGCGGACGCTGCCGGACTATGACGCGGTGGCGCAGCGCATCCGCGGCGTGCCGGGCGTGGTGAGCGCCACCCCGATCGTCGAAGGCCAGGTGCTGCTGACGAGCGAGCGCGGCGGCGCCTCGGGCGGGCTCGCGCGCGGCATCCGCCCCGAGGATTTTCGCGCGCGCGGGATGGTCGCGCAGAACATCATGCTGGGCTCGCTCGACCGCTTCGAGGGCGACGACGCCATCGTCATCGGCACCCGCCTCGCGCAGCGGCTGAGCGTGACGGTGGGCGACAGGATCACGCTCGTCTCGCCGCAGGGGCGGACGACCGTATTCGGCACGGTGCCGCGGGTGCGCGCCTACACTGTCGTCGCGCTGTTCCAGATCGGCATGCATGAATACGACAGCAGCTTCGTCTTCCTGCCGCTCGGCGCCGCGCAGACCTTCTTCCAGACCGGCGACACCGCGACACAGGTGGAGGTCTTCGTCCAGGATCCGACAGGCGTGCGCGCCGTCTCGCGCGGGATCCGCGCGGCGATGGGCCAGACGCCCTTGCGCATCCTGGATTGGCAGGAATCGAACTCCAGCTTCTTCGCCGCCGTCCAGGTTGAGCGCAACGTGATGTTCCTGATCCTGACGCTGATCATCGTCGTCGCGGCCTTCAACATCATCTCCTCCCTGATCATGCTGGTGAAGGACAAGGGCCGGGACATCGCGATCCTCAGGACGATGGGCGCGACGCGCGGCGCCATCCTGCGCATCTTCCTGCTGTGCGGCGCGAGCGTCGGCATCGCGGGAACGCTGATCGGCTTCGTGGTGGGGATGGTGTTCTGCTGGAACATCGAGGGCATCCGCCAGGCGATCCAGGCGCTGAGCGGGACGGAGCTGTTCAGCCCGGAGGTCTATTTCCTCTCCCGCCTGCCGGCGGTGGTGGACCCGAACGAGGTCGTGCAGGTGGTGGCGATGGGGCTCGTGCTCTCGCTGCTGGCGACGATCTACCCGAGCTGGCGCGCGGCGAAGACCGATCCGGTCGAGGCGCTGCGGAATGAGTAGCGCTGCGGTCGCGGAGCACCGCAGGCCCGCAGGGCCGAGGAGCGGAGCGTGAATCGCAGCGTCAACGAACCCGCGCCGATTGAGCTGCGCGGCGTCGAGCGGCGCTTCCGCACCGAGGCGGGCGAGCTGCCCGTGCTGACCGGCGCCGACCTCACCCTGCACCCCGGCGAGATCGTCGCGCTCGTCGCGGCGTCCGGCACCGGCAAATCCACGCTCCTGCATCTCGCGGGGCTGCTGGAGAAGCCGGATGGCGGCGAGGTCTTCATCGGCGGCCAGGCTGCCGGCACGCTCTCCGACGACGAGCGCACCGCGATCCGCCGGGGGACGATCGGCTTCGTCTACCAGTTCCACCACCTGCTGCCGGAGTTCACCGCGCGCGAGAATGTGACGCTGCCGCAGATGGCCGCCGGCGTCGCGCGCGCGGCGGCCGATGCGCGCGCCGACGCGTTGCTGCACGCCTTCGGCCTCCGGGGCCGCGAATCGCACCGCCCCGGCAAGCTCTCGGGCGGCGAGCAGCAGCGCGTCGCGATCGCCCGCGCGCTCGCCAACCGGCCCCGCGTGCTGCTCGCGGACGAGCCGACCGGCAATCTCGATGTCGCCACCGCCGACCGTGTCTTCGCCGAGCTCCTGCAGGCGGTGCGGGGCCAGGGCGTCGCGGCGCTGATCGCCACCCACAACCCGGAGCTCGCGGCACGCATGGACCGCGTGGTGACGCTGCGCGAGGGCAAGGTCGTTCCAGCGTAGCGGCGCCGGCCGGCGGGCGTGTATGGTCCGCCTGACAGGAGTCCTCGCATGGCAGGTCAGGCGCCGCATCGCATCGTGATCGTCGGCGGCGGCGCCGGCGGGCTGGAACTCGCGACGCGGCTCGGCGATTCGCTCGGCAAGCGCGGACAGGCGCTGGTCACTCTGGTGGACCGCGCGCGCAGCCATCTCTGGAAGCCGCTGCTGCACGAGGTCGCGGCCGGCAGCCTCGACGTGGACGAGCATGAGCTCGACTATCTCGCCCAGGCGCATTGGCACCACTTCACCTACCGCTACGGTGAGCTGGTCGGGCTGGACCGCGCCGCGAAGACGGTGCGGCTCGGCCCGACCTTCGACGAGGATGGCCGCCAGGTGACGCCTGGCCGCGCCGAGCCCTACGACACGCTCGTCATCGCGATCGGCAGCACGACGAATGATTTCGGCACGCCCGGCGTGCGCGAGCACGCGATTCCGCTCGAGACCACGGACCAGGCGCGCCGCTTCAACCGCCGCCTGCTCAACGCCTGCCTGCGCGCGCAGACGCAGCCGGAGCCGATCCGCCCGGGCCAGCTCCATGTGACGATCATCGGCGCCGGCGCGACGGGCACGGAACTCGCGGCCGAGCTGCATCGCGCCACGCGCCAGCTCGTCGCCTACGGCCTCGACCGCATCAACCCCGAGCGCGATCTGCGGCTGACGCTGATCGAGGCCGCGCCGCGCATCCTGCCGGCTCTGCCCGAGCGGCTGTCCGAAGCCGCGACGAAGCTGCTCGAAGGGCTCGGCGTGCAGGTGCTGGCCGGGACGCGCGTGAGCGCGGTGGATGCGCAGGGCGTGCATCTCTCCGATGGGCGGATGATCGAATCCGAGCTCGTCGTCTGGTCCGCGGGCGTGAAGGGGCCGCCGGTGCTGGCGGAGCTGGACGGGCTGGAACTTGCGCGCATGCAGCAGCTCGCCGTGCTGCCGACGCTCCAGACCACGCGCGATCCCGACATCTTCGCGATCGGCGATTGCGCGGCCTGCCCGGGGCCGGGTCCCGGCGGCTTCCTGCCGCCGCGCGCGCAGGCGGCGCATCAGCAGGCGAGCCACGTGCTGCGCCAGGTGCGCCGCCGGCTGAAGGGCGAGCCGCTGGAGCCCTTTCGCTACCGCGATTTCGGGTCGCTCGTGTCGCTCGGCCACTACTCCACCGTCGGCAGCCTCATGGGCGTGCTGGTGGGCAAGAGCCTGATGGTGGAAGGGTATTTCGCGCGGCTGATGTACCGCTCGCTCTACAAGATGCACCAGCGCGCGCTGCATGGCGTGGCGACGACGGCGCTGGCCTCGCTCGGGCGGATGCTGACGCGGCGGACGGAGCCGCGCGTCAAGCTCCACTGACGGTCACCAGAAGCCGCGATGCGCCACGGCCGCCTCCTCCTCCAGCAACGGCCCTTCGACGGTGATCGCCCGTTGCCCCGCGGCGAAGACCGTGCGGCAGGGCAGGTCCATCGTCAGGTTCTCCGGATGTGGGCCGATCATCGCCTTGAGGCGCGCCTCGGAAAGCCCGTAGACCACGCGCCCGATCCCCGCCCAGTAGATCGCGCCGCTGCACATCGCGCAGGGCTCGGCGCTGGAATAGAGCGTCGCGCCGGCACGCGCTTCGGGCGGGAGTTCCACGCAGGCGCGGGAGGCGAGCAGGCGCTCGGCATGGGCGGTGCCGTCACCATGCGGATGGAACCCGTTGCCGGCCTCCATCAGCACGCGCCCCGCCGCATCGGCCAGCACGGCGCCGAAGGGGTGCTGGCCCGCGGCGCGGCTCTCGGCCGCCAGCGCGATCGCGCGACGCAGCAGGGCGAGGTCGTCGGGCATCGCGAATCTCCGGCCGGTCCGTGATAGAAGACGGGCGATGACCAGCTTCGTCCATCTCCACGCCCATTCCGCCTATTCCCTCTCCGAAGGTGCGATCAAGGCGGATAAGCTGCCGGCGCTGGCCAAGGCGGATGGCATGCCGGCGGTGGCGCTGACCGATACGGCCAACCTGTTCGGCGCGCTGGATTTCGCCCAAGCATGCGCGGGCAAGGGCATCCAGCCGATCATGGGCTGCCAGATCTTCCTCTCCCGCGCCACGACGGAGGAGCCGGGCCGCGCGCTCGACCCGCTGCGCAACCGGCCCGACCCGCTGGTCGTGCTGGCGAAGGATGCGGCGGGGTTCGAGAATCTCCAGCGCCTCTCCTCCGAAGGCTTTCTCGGCAGCGACGCCTCCGGCATGCCGGCGATCGGGCTCGACCTGCTGGGGCGGCATGCCGAGGGGCTGATCCTGCTGACGGGCGGCACGACCGGCCCGCTTGGCCGGCTGCTCGGCGAAGGGCGCGAGGCCGCGGCACGGCGACTGCTCGGACAACTCGAGGAGCTGTTCCGAGGCGACGACCTGGTGGTCGAACTGCATCGCCACGGCCTACCCGTGGAGAAGGCGATCGAGCCGCTGCTGCTCCGCCTGGCCGATGAGCACGGCCTGCCGATCGTCGCCGCCAACGATGTCTATTTCGCCGAGCCTGGCATGTACGAGGCGCATGACGCGCTGCTCTGCATCGCCGAGGGGCGCGTGCTGGCCGAGCAGGATCGCCGCCGGGTGACGCGCGAGCACTGGTTCAAGCCGGCGGCGGCGATGCGAACACTGTTCCACGACCTGCCGGACGCCTGCGACAACACGCTCGCGATCGCGCGGCGCTGCGCGGTGATGGCGGAATCGCGCAAGCCGGAACTGCCGATCTGCCCGAAGGTGCGGCCCGGCATGACGGAAGCCGAGACCGTGGCCGAGATGGCGCGGGAAGGGCTGGAACGGCGGCTCGACGCGCAGAAGACGCCGGAGGCGCAGCGCGGCGTCTATCGCGACCGCCTCGCCTACGAACTCGGCGTGATCGAGACGATGGGCTTCTCCGGCTACTTCCTGATCGTCGCCGACTTCATCCAATGGGCGAAGCAGAACGCAATCCCCGTGGGGCCGGGCCGCGGCTCGGGCGCCGGTTCCGTCGCCGCCTGGGCGCTGCTGATCACCGATCTCGATCCGCTGCGCTTCGGCCTGCTGTTCGAGCGCTTCCTGAACCCCGAGCGCGTCTCGATGCCGGATTTCGACATCGATTTCTGCCAGGACCGGCGCGACGAGGTGATCCGCTACGTGGTGCGCGAATACGGCGCCGACCGCGTCGCGCAGATCATCACCTTCGGCAAGCTCCAGGCGAAGGCCGCCATCCGCGATGTGGGCCGCGTGCTCGGCATGCCCTATGGCCAGGTGGACAAGATCGCGGCGCTGATCCCGTTCAACCCCGCCAAGCCCGTGACGCTCGCCCAGGCGATCGAAGGCGAGCCCAGGCTCCAGGCGATGCGCGACGAGGACGAGCAGGTCGCGCGCCTCCTGGAGATCGCGCTGCAGATCGAGGGCTGCTACCGCAACGCCTCCACCCACGCCGCTGGCGTGGTGATCGGCCGGCGCCCGTTGAAGGAGATCGTGCCGCTCTACAAGGACCCGCGGTCCGAGATGCTCATCACGCAGTACTCGATGAAGCATGTGGAGATGGCGAGCCTGGTGAAGTTCGACTTCCTCGGCCTCAAGACGCTGACGGTGCTGGAACGCGCGGTGGAGCTGCTGGCGAAGCAGGGCATCACGCTCGATCTCGCGACGCTGCCGCTGGATGACGCGAAGACCTATGCGATGCTCGCGAAGGGCGATGCCGCCGGGGTGTTCCAGTTCGAAGGCCAGGGCATGCGCGATTGCCTGCGCATGATGCGCCCCGATCGCTTCGAGGATCTGATCGCCGCGGTTTCGCTCTACCGCCCGGGCCCGATGGCGAACATCCCCGCCTATTGCCAGCGCAAGCATGGCGAGCCCTGGTCGCCGCCGCATCCGGCGATCGCGCATATCGTGGGCGAGACCTACGGCATCCTGGTCTACCAGGAACAGGTGATGCAGATCGCGCAGGAGATGGCGGGCTACAGCCTCGGCGGCGCGGACCTGCTGCGCCGCGCGATGGGCAAGAAGATCCGCTCCGAGATGGAGGCCCAGCGGAAGATTTTCGTCGAAGGCGCCGTGAAGAACGGCGTGCCCGAGGCCAAGGCGGGCGAGATCTTCGACCTCATGGAGAAGTTCGCGGAATACGGCTTCAACAAGTCGCACGCGGCGGCCTATGCGCTGGTCAGCTACCACACGGCCTGGCTGAAGGCGAACCACCCCACGGCCTTCCTCGCGGCCTCCATGTCGCTCGATCTCGACAAGACGGAGAAGCTCGCGGGCCACATGCAGGAAGCCTCGCGGCTCGGCATCGCGGTGCTGCCGCCCGACGTGAACCGCTCGGCCGCGGAGTTCACGCTGGAGACGGCGGAGGACGGCAAGGTCGCGATCCGTTTCGCGCTCGGCGCGATCAAGCGCGTGGGGCTCGGCGCGATGCGTGATCTCGTGAAGGCGCGCGATGCGGGCGGGCCCTTCGCCTCGCTGTCCGACTTCGCGGGGCGGGTGGACCCGAAGCTGCTCAACAAGATGCAGCTCGAGAATCTCGCCAAGGCCGGCGCTTTCGACAGCCTGGAGCCGAACCGGGCGAAGCTGGTGCAGGGTGCGGAGGTGGTGCTGCGCGCCGCGCAGGAGGCCGCCGAACGCCGCGCCAACCCCACGCGCGACATGTTCGGCGCCGAAAGCGGCCCGGTGCCGCTGCGCCTGCCCGCCGCGCAGGATTGGCCGATGCTCGAAAAGCTCGCCTTCGAGGCGGAGGCGGTCGGCTTCCACCTCTCCGCGCATCCGCTCGACACCTACCGCAAGGCGCTGACCAGGCTCGGCGCGATCTCCTCGGCGCGGATCGCGGAGCGCGCGCGTGGCGGGACCGGGCGCGTCAAGCTCGCCGGCACCGTGGTTGCCGTGAAGAACGGGCGGACCAAGACCGGCAACCGCATGGCCTGGATCCGCTTCTCCGACGCCGAAGGCTCCTTCGAGGCGACGTTCTTCCAGGAATCCCTTGCCCGCGCCGGCGAGCACCTGGTGGAGGGCAACGCCATCCTGCTGACCGCGGAGGTGCGGCTGGATGGCGAGGTGGTGCGCATCACCGCGCAGGAGGCCGAGCAGCTGGAGAAGGCCGCGGCGGGCATCGCCGGCGGCGCGAAGCTCTGGCTGGAGCAGACCGAGGCGGTGCCGCATATCCGGGCGCTGCTCGAACGGGAGGGCAGGGGGCGCGGCCGCGTGATGCTCGTGCCGATGACCGGCCCGGGGCAGGAGGTGGAGATCATGCTGCCGGGCCTGTTCAACGTCTCGCCGAAGCTCATGCAGGCGATGAAGGTGCTGCCCGGCGTCGCGGAGGTACAGGAGCTGTGAGCGACCTCCCGGACCTCTCGCCCGACCGCGCCGCCGCACTCGTCAGTGCCGCGCTGGAACGCCGCCACGCGGAGCGCATCCAGGACGAGGCAGCACCGCTGCTCGGCGCGATCGAGGAAGCGCCGCGCGAAGTGGCCGAACTGCTGATCGCGGAGCTCGCGCGGCTCAACGCCCGACTCGATGCGGTCGAGGACGCGCAGCGCGCCGCCGCGCGGTCCCGCGAGGATCGCATCCGGCTCGACCCGCTGCGCTTCATCCCCGCCGAGCGGCTCGCCGCCGCGCAGGGCGGCGCGCCGGCGCCGGAGGAAGGCCCGGCGGTGGTGGACCCCGGCACGCCGGAATTCGTCGGCTTCGGCTGGTGGCAGGCGGAGGAGACGGAAGGCGGCTCGCTGCGCTGGTCCGGCGCCTCGCGCTGCGCCACCGTGCTGCTGCCGGCACTTGGCGGCGGGGAACTGCTCGTCACGCTGCGGCTGCGCGCGCCCTTCGGCGTGCCGCTCGACCTCGCCGCGCAGGACTGGTTCCTCGATGGCGTGCCGCTGCGTTTCGAGACGCTGTCGAACGACCGCGTCACCGGCGTCTTCGCTGCGCGCATCGGCCTGCCCGCCATGCCCGCCGGCACGAAGCTCTGCCTGCTGCTGCACGGGGCACAGTACGAGGACCCCGCGACGGGCCCGAAGCGCGATGCAAGGCGCATCGGCCTCGGCCTGATCTGGGCGCGGATCGAGCGCGCGTGAGTCGCTGCATCGTCCTCACGGGCGATCTGCTGCGGCCGCAGGACGAGGCGTTCCGGCCCGCGCAGAGCGGCAACATCCTCTGGCTGTACCGCCTGCTGCGACGACCCATCGCGGCGGCGACCGGGCTCGAGGTGCGGCCGCTCACCTGGGAGGGCGCAGACACGCCGCGCATCTTCGAGGCCGCCGGCGCCTCGCCCGACATCGCCGGCTGGGTCGGGCTGTTCGACGCGGAGGCGCTGCCGCGCGAGGCGGCGCGCCTGCTCGCCGCGCCCTTCGCGGAGGCCGCGGCGGTGATCGGCTTCGAGCTGGCGGAGGTGCAGAAGCATCTGCTGACCAGGCTCGGCGTGCCCTTCGTGGATCTCAACATCCATCCGCTGCGCTTCGGGCCGGATGTCTTCTTCGCGGTGCAGACGAACCATGCCGGCATCGCCGCGGCGTTGGCGCCGTTCCATGCCGAGGACCATGTCTTCGAGCCCTGGGCCGACCTGCTCTCGGCGATGGCGGTGAAGGTGCCGCTGCATCCGCCGGTGACGGAACGCGTGCTGGTGGTCGGCCAGACGCGGGTGGACCGCGCGCTGATCGCCGGCGGGCGGCTGCACGACCTGGCGGATTTCGCCGCGCCGCTCGCGCGCGCGCTGGGGCGCGAGGAGCGGGTGCTGTTCAAGCCGCATCCCTACAACGCCGACGGCTTCGGCATGCTGAGCGCCGGCGTCCCGCTGCGCCGCATCCGCCAGGTGTCGGACAATGCCTACCTGCTGCTCGCGCAGGATGCGCTGACGCGGGTGGTCGGCGTCTCCTCCTCGCTGGTGGAGGAAGCGCGGTTCTTCGGCAAGGAAGGCGTGTTCCTTGGCCGCCCGCCCTTCCGCATCGCGCGCACGGCCTCGCAGCTTGCGCCGGGGATGCATGCGAGCGTGGTCGAGGCCTGGCTCTGGGCCGATTTCTGGCGCGACGTGCTGGCGCCGGTGATGGCGGTGACGGCGCAAGACGGCCGCCGGCCGGCGCTCGGCCCGAACGCGCTGCGCAATGCGCTCCGGCAGTTCTGGGGGTGGGAGGAGATTTCCTTCCGATTGCCGGTGGAGCTGGTGACGGGGCGGCGCTAGCGGCCCTACGCCCGCAGCAGCTTCAGCGCCTCGCCGGCGGCGCGCGCGATCGCGGCGGGGCCGTGGTGGCGCTCGACGTGCTGGCGCGCGGCGCGGCCCATGCGCATCCGCAGCGCGTCATCCGCCAGCAGCAGCGCAACCGCATGCGGCAGCGCCTCCTCCGTCACCAGGAAGCCGCCGCCGAGGGGGATGCCGCCCTCGATCGTCGAGCGCAGCGCCACCACGGGCAGGCCGCAGGCCATCGCCTCCACCGTCGCGCGCGGCAGGCCGTCCAGCGTGGAGGGATGCACCATGATGCGCGACTTGCGCAGCACCTCGAAGACCTCCGGGTGCGGCAGCCGGCCATAGAAGACGACGTTCGGGTTCTTCCGGTGCTGCTTGCGCAATTCCAGCATCGGCGTGCCGCCGCCGACGAAGGCGAGCCGGTGCTCCACGGCGTAGGACAGGAGCGAGGCCTGGTTCTTCCGCGGCTCGGCGAAGCTGCCGACATTGACGATGTCATGCTCCGGCCGCCGCGGCGGCCTGCCATCGCCGGCGAGCGCGAGGTCGATGTATTTCGGCAGCACCATCGCCCTGCCGGCATCGAACAGCGCGGCGAAGTGGCGCCTGAGCTGCTCGGGATACTCGCCGAACACGAGCGATGCGCCATCGAGCAGCCGGTCCGTCACCGCCCCGCCCACGATGAAGCCGTAGCGCGCGCCGGCAGGGCGCGCGGCCTGCACATCCGCGTTCACGTCGTAGCCGAGCCCCTTGTAGAGCACGACATCCGGCGCGAAGGCGGCGATCTCCGCGCGGAGCGGCGCGGAGACCTGCCGGTGCGCATTCGCCTCCGGCGCGTCGGAGGCGCAGAAGCTCACGGGGACGCCCTGCATCTCCTCGCGCTCGGTCCCGGCGCCGCCATGGATGCGCCAGATCCGGGCATCCACGCCCTGCGCGCGCAGCGCCGCGCAGAGGTGCAGTTCGCGCACCGCGCCGCCCATCGAGCGGCTCGCATGCGACATCAGCAGCGCGAGCTTCAACGCGCTACTCCGCCGCGGCCCGCGGCGCCTCGCGCGGGGCGAAGGCCGTGTCGAGCGCGGCGAGGAAGGCGTCGCGCCCGATCACATCGCGCACCGAGGCGCCGAAATGCTCGCGCCGCACCGGCTCCGCCGCGTCCAGCATGGCGCGCGCGAGATCCACCGGCGAGCCACGCTTGAAATGCATGCCGTCCACGCCGGGCGCGGTCTTCTCGGCCATGCCGCCGATATCGGAGACGATCAGCGGCGTCCCGGCGCGCCGCGCCTCCTGGATCACCACCGGCGAGTTCTCCCACCAGATGGAGGGGACCACGACCCAGCCGACCGAGCGCATCAGCTCCACCGAATCGAGCGGATCGTAGCGGCCGGCGAAGGAGAGGTTCTGCCCGGCCGCGTCCAGGAAGGGCTCCAGCACGGGGAAGAGGCGCAGCGCATCCTCGCGGTCGGCGCCAAAGACCGTGACGGTGATGGCCGGGTTCTCGCGCAGCGCGAGCGGCAGCGCGCGCAGCAGGATGTCGAGCCCCTTGAAAGCCGTCGGCTGGCCGAAGAAGCCGAAGCGCGGGCTGAGCCGCGTCGCGTCGCCCGGCGTGCGGGGCAGCGCCAGCAGCTCGTCGCCGAGATAGTTCTCGATGACGCTCGCGCGCTGGCCCCGGAGGCCCCAGGCCTCGTAGCGGTCGCGCAGGAACTCGCTCGGGTAGATGATGTGGTCGAAGCGGCGCAGCACGGCGAGCAGCGTGGCCTTGCGGAAGGCGAAGCGCTCCAGTGTCTGGTCCGGGAAGCAGGCGAGGCAGGAGAGCGGGCTCTCGCGCCGGCAGAGCTCGCGGGAGCGGGTCTTCACCATCTGCCCGTGATGCAGGCAGATCGCCAGCATCTCGTGCAGCGTCATGACGAAGCGCGCATCCGGCCGCGCCTCCATCAGGTCGTGGATGAGATCCACGCCGAGCCGCCAGTAGTGGTGGAAGTGATAGACCTCGCTGCCGAGCCCGGCGAGGAACTCCACCAGCGTGCGGCGCTGGTAGGGATCGTCCCAGCCCAGCCGGTCCTCCGCCATGCCGGCGAAGGAATAGACGTAGTCGTCCTCGCCATGCGCGATCACCTGCTCGATCGGGCGGAGTGCCGCGTATTGCGTGCCGACATCGCAGGCGCCGACGAAGACGGCGCGGCGGCCGGCGGCGCGCATGGCGTGGAACTGCCGATGCGCCGCCATCTCGCCGCCGCCCTTCGAGAAGTCCGGATGCGAATGGGCGATGATGCAGACGGAGGCAGGCTCAGGCATGCACGGGCTCGCGCGGAGAGGATTCGGGGGCGCGGCTGCCCGCCGCCCAGAGGCGCTGGAGATGCGCGTTGACCAGCTCCGCGGCATGGCGGTTCGACCAGGCGCGCTGGATCGGCGCGAATCGCTGCTCGCCGGGCGCGGTGCGGCGGGCGCGCAGCAGGCGCTGGAGACTGTCGGTCAGCGCCGGCGCGCAGCCGGCGACCGCATGCAGCGCGAGCAGGCGAGCCACCTCCCCGGCGTCCAGCGGGCGGGAGAAGGCGGCCTCCGGCGTGCCGGCGGCGATCGCATCAGCGTAAGCCGCGGCGTCCACGGCGAGGATGCCGGCGCGCCCCGCCGCCTCGCGCAGCGTCGCCGCGGCCTCGACGCCGGCGAGGATCGCCACCTTGCCGCGCCGCGCGAAGGCCTGCGCGACGTCATCCGCCGCCGCCCCCATCACCAGCACCGTGTCGGCGCGCCGCTCGAACTCCTCCGCCGTCACGTGGAACAGCCGCGCCGCGGCGGGATCGTCGGCGCCGAGGATGAGGGCGAGGCGCGGCAGGCGGGCGGGCGCGCCCTCCGGCGCGGCCAGCGCACCGAGCATCGGGCCGAAGGCCGCCTCGCGCCGCGCGATCACCTGGCGCAGCAGGTCGAGCCCGGCGGAGGCGGCGGCCTCCACCGGCAGGGCGAGTGCGGCGGCATTGGCGCGGCAGGCGGCGTCGAGCAGGTCGGGCACCGTGGCGGGGTTGGGCACGCAGCGCAGCCAGATCTCCTCGCCCGGACGGGGCAGGGCGTGCAGAATCAGCTCGATCCCCTGCAGCCGGTCGAGCACGGCGGGGTCGAGCCGCCCGTAATGGCCGAGGGCGGCGGGCAGGCGCGCGGCGTGCTCATCGGCCAGCGGCAGCAGCATCGGCTCCGGGAGCGCGCCCTCCGGCCCGCGCAGCCAACCGATCACGGCGGCCGAGACGGTCGCCTCGCGCGGCAGGCCGCCATTGGCGCGCAGCATGGCGAGGATCTCGCCGGAGCCCGCGCTCAGCGCCTCGACCTCCGCCATCTGGCCGAAATTCTCGGCGCGTCCCCGCACCACGGGCAGCCGCGCGATCCAGTCGGCGAAGGCGCCGAAGGGGCGGCCCTGGTAGCGCAGCAGGCCGGACAGCGCGGCATGGCCGGCGGCCTCGCGCATCAGGCCGAAGGTGATGTGCCAGGCGCGGTCGGCGGTCGCCTTGAACAGGTTCTGCTCGATGCTGGGGTCGCGCAGATCGGCGCCGAGCCGCGCGGCGCCGGCGGTCAGCGTCAGCGTGAGTTCGCGCGGGTCCTCCGGCGTCTCGAAGACCAGGGTGAAGCCGTTGACGCTGGCGCGGCGGGGATCGGTGGGCGTGACGTCGGGGCGGGGGTGGAAGCTGCAATGCTCGATCGGGCAATCGCCCTCGGGGCCGGCGGAGACGCCGAGGTCGGTCGCCTCGCCGCGCGGCGTCATCGCCCAGCCATAGGCGATGCCGCGCCGCGGCCCGAGCATCGCGACGCAGTCGAGCGCCAATTGCAGGGTTTCATCGAGATAGACGAACACCAGGTTCTCCTCGCGCCAGGCCGAGAGAGGGGGGTTTGGGGGGGAGAGTCAACCGGTTGCGGGGCGGCGGGACAGCGCGGCGGACCCGGCTACTCTGCCCCCCACGCGATGAACGGCCCGTTGCGCCAGCCATCGGCCGCTTTCCCGTAGCGGAACGGCGCGCCCTCCTTCGTCGTCACCCGCCCGCCGGCGGCCTCCAGCACCGCCTGGCCGGCCGCGGTGTCCCACTCCATCGTGGGCGCGAGCCGTGGATAGACATCCGCCTCCCCCTCCGCGACCAGGCAGAATTTCAGCGAGGACCCGATCGAGCGGTGCTCGGCGATCGGCAGCGTGGCCAGAAACGCCTTTGTGTCGGCATCCAGATGCGAGCGGCTGGCCACCGCCACCATCGCGGCGGGGCGCGGACGGGCGCGGATCGGCCGCCAGGCGATCGTGCCCGGTTCGGCGCCGCTGGGCAGGTCGGCCGCCTGGGCGCCGGCGCCGACCGCGCCCTGCCAGATCCGCCCGAGCGCCGGGGCATAGACCACGCCCGCCACCGGCCGGCCGCCCCGCACCAGCGCGATGTTCACCGTGAACTCGCCGGTCGGGCCGAGGAATTCCCGCGTGCCGTCCAGCGGGTCCACCAGGATGAAGGCGGCGCCCTCCGCTGGTGTCGCCCGCTCGGCATCCTCCTCGCTCACCACGGGAATGGCTGGGCAGGCGTGCCTGAGCCCTTCCGCGATGATCGCCTCGGCGGCGAGATCGGCCTCGGTCAGCGGGCTGCCATCGCCCTTGGCGATCACCTCGAACCCCGCTTCCCGCACCGCGCAGATGCGCGCGCCCGCGGCGGCGGCGATCCGCACGAAATGGGGCAGCAGCGAAACGGGATCGGGCAATGAATCGGTCATGGCAGGGAGGGCATCCTCGCGGGGCGCTGCATCTTGCGGTTGAGGGGTTTCGCGTGGGATAGCCGATCCGCGCGCGGCACGCAGCCGCCGCCTTCGCATTTTCCGCCGAGCGCAGAGGGATCGCCTCACGCATGGACACGCATATCGCCGGCGCCGATGCGCGCGGGCTGCTCCGCTTCCTCACCTGCGGCTCGGTGGATGATGGCAAGTCCACGCTGATCGGCCGGCTGCTCTACGACTGCAAGCTGATCATGGAGGACACGCTCGCCACCATCGCCAAGGACAGCCGCAAGCACGGCACGGTCGGCGAGGATGTGGACCTCGCGCTGCTGGTGGATGGGCTGGAGGCCGAGCGCCAGCAGGGCATCACGATTGACGTCGCCTACCGCTTCTTCGGCACGCCGAAGCGCAGCTTCATCGTGGCCGACACGCCGGGCCACGAGCAGTACACCCGCAACATGGCGACCGGCGCCTCCAATTCCGACCTCGCCATCATCCTCTGCGACGCGCGCAAGGGCGTGCTGACGCAGACCAGGCGCCACACCTACATCTGCTCGCTGCTCGGCATCCGGCACGTGGTGCTGGCGGTGAACAAGATGGATCTGGCGAACTGGGACGAGGCGACCTTCGACCGGATCGTGGGCGACTGGGCGACCTTCGCCGCCGGCCTCGGCTTCACCACGCTGACGCCGATCCCCGTTTCCGCGCGGTTCGGCGACAACGTCACGGGCCGCAGCGGCAACAGCCCCTGGTATCGCGGGCCGACGCTGCTCGACCATCTCGAGAGCGTGGATGTCGAGCATGGGCTGGAAGACAAGCCCTTCCGTTTCCCGGTGCAGTGGGTGAACCGGCCGAACCTCGATTTCCGCGGCTTCTCGGGCACCGTCGCCTCCGGCCGCATCGCGGTGGGCGATGGCGTCGTCGTGGCGGCGAGCGGCCGGCAGAGCCGCGTCGCGCGCATCCTCGGCCCCGACGGGGACCAGCAGGCGGCGGGCGCGGGGGAGGCGGTCACGATCTGCCTGGCCGACGAGGTGGACGTGGCGCGCGGCGACGTGCTCGCCCCGCTCGCCGACCGCCCCGAGGTCGCCGACCAGCTCGCCGCGCATCTGCTCTGGATGGATGAGGAGGCGATGCTGCCGGGGCGGCAATACCTGGCACGCTTCGGCCATCTCTGGGCCGGCGCCTCGATCACCGCCATCAAGCACCGCGTGGACGTCAACACGCTGGAGCAGCAGCCGGCCAAGCGGCTGGAGCTGAACGAGATCGCGTTCTGCAACCTCTCGCTCGCCAGCCGCGTGCCGCTCGATCCCTATGGCGAGAACCGCGCGACCGGCGCCTTCGTGCTGGTGGACCGCTTCACCAACCGCACCGCGGGCGCGGGCATGGTGAGCTTCGCCCTGCGCCGCGCCACCAACATCCACACCGAGGAATTCCTGGTGGACAAGGCGGCGCGCGCCGCGCTCGACCACCAGAAGCCGATGGTGCTGTGGTTCACCGGGCTGTCGGGCTCGGGCAAGTCCACCATCGCGAAGCTGGTGGAACAGGCGCTGCACGCGGAAGGGCGGCACACCTATTCGCTCGATGGCGACAATCTCCGCCACGGGCTGAACCGCGACCTCGGCTTCACCGACCAGGATCGCGTCGAGAACATCCGCCGCGTGGGGGAGGTGGCGAAGCTCTTCGTGGATGCCGGGCTGATCGTGCTGTGCAGCTTCATCTCCCCCTTCCGCGCGGAGCGGCGCATGGTGCGGGAGCTGATGCAGCCCGGCGAGTTCGTCGAGGTGTTCGTGGACACGCCCATCGAGGAATGCGTCCGGCGCGACCCGAAGGGGCTCTACGCCAAGGCGATGAAGGGCCAGATCCAGAACTTCACCGGCGTCTCAAGCCCTTACGAGCCGCCGGAAGCGCCGGAGCTGCGCCTCGAGACCGCCGGGCGTTCGCCCGCCGAGGCGGCGGAGGTGGTGCTGGCGCAGGTGCGGGCGCGACTCGGCCTGTGAGGCCCGACGAAACCTCGTTTCGTGCCGGCCTTAACGAGCTTGCAACATGGCGCGCGACAAGGCAGAGACAGGGCGAGGCGGTTGCTCCGCCATCGCCGGTCGAGAATGTCACACGCGCAGGTTGAATTGACCCTCAAGGGGGTCGCCCCATGCTGATGGAGCTGCTCTTCGAAGGGCGCTTCGACGCCTATTTCCGCGAGGCGGCCATCGGCGATGATCTCTGCGTCTTCGTGCATGTCCCGAAGACCGCGGGCACCTCGCTGCGCGGCGAGATCGCGCAGATCCTCCAGCCCGATATCAACATCGCGGTGGACTACACCGACACCACGCGCAGCTTCCATGAGCGGATGGACGACGCGGTGGAGATGGCGCTGGTGGAGGCCGCGACCTCCCCGCTGCGCTTCGCCTCGGGGCATATCCTCGCGCGCCACGTCTCGCGCATCCGCGCCCGCGTGCCGAGCGCGAAATTCGTGACCTTTCTGCGCGATCCGGTCGCGCGGCTGATCTCGGACTACCGCTACCAGCGGTCGCCGCGGCATCCCGTGTACCAGGACTTCATCGCGAAGGTGCCGGACCTCGACGCCTATCTCGAATTGCGGGCGGAGCGGAACAAGACGGCGCAGCACCTGGTGCCGGCCGACATCCTGCTCGGCGGCGACCCGGCGGAATGCGTGGACTACGTGATGCGCACCTACGCCTTCGTCGGCGTGCAGGAGATGTATCCGATCTCCTTCCGCACGCTGACAACGCTCTGCGGCGAGCCGCGCTGGCCGAAGCTGCGCGAGAACGTCAACAGCGAGAACGAGGCGGAGCGCAACGTCTCGCATGAGGTCGCGCAGCGCATCCGCGCGGTGAACCCGATCGACTGCGCGATCTACGACGCGATCTTCCCGCGCTGGCAGCAGGTGCGCGAGCGGCTGGCGAAGTATCTCGCGTGATTATTGTGCCCTCAGGCGCGTCGTGCCGAAGGCACGCCTCGGGCATGACGCGCCGCCTCCTGCGGCTTGGCTCGTCATGCCGAAGGCATGCTGTTGGCATGACGCACAATCGGCGGGCCGCATTCGCGGCCTCAGCCTGCTGCGCAGGCCGCCTTTGAGAACCGCCGGCGACCTGCTCGACGGGCGCTTCGAGGCGTGGCTGGCCCCTGGCCCGCCGCCCCCGCTCTGGCTCTTCGTGCATGTGCCCAAGACGGCGGGCAGCTCGCTCGCCGCGGAGCTCGCCGCGCTGCTGCCGCCCTATCGCTCCATCCACATCGACCACGCCGACCGCTCCAAGCCGGCGCCCGAGCGCTACGACCTCGTCACCGAGGCCTTCATCGCCGCCCAGCCGCAGGAGCGGGCGCGTTCCGCCTCCGGCCATGTGCAGTTCCGCAACGTCCGCCGCATCACCGAGGCGCTGCCGGGCACGCGGCTGATCACCATGCTGCGCGAGCCGGTGGCGCGGCTGGTCTCGGACTACCTCTACCAGCTATCGCCGATGCATCCGCTGGCCGCCGAGGTGCGCGCGAAGATCCCGGATTTCGCGGCCTTCATCGAGCTACCGGGGCAGCGCAACCGCGCCGCGCGCCACCTGGTGCCGCCGAAATTCGCGAAGGAGAACGACATCGCGGGCGGGCTCGCCTTCCTCCGCACGCGCTATGCCTTCGTGGGCGTGCAGGAACGCTACGAGCTGTCCTTCCGCGCGCTGACCGCGCTGCTCGCGGGCCGGCCGCGCCTGCCGGCGGCGGAGCCGAAGCGGGTCAATGACGGCGCGCGAGAGGCCAAGGCCAGGGTGATGGAGGAACTGCGCGACCCCGCGCTGCAGGCACGGATCGCGGAGCTGAACGCCTTCGACCTCGGCATCCATGCCGTCGTCGCCGCATCCTGGGACCGCATCGCCGATGCGCTGGCGCCACGGCTCGATTCGATGGAGCGCGAGGCGGCCTGACCCGCTTCACCCGCGCGGATTGCGGGTGCATACCGTCCGGCCCTCATGGCCAGCGCGCGGATCGTGCCTCGGGCGATCCGCGAACCGGGAGACGCCCTGCATGACCCCCACCGACATCGCCCGCGTGCAGGCCTATCTGCGCCGCCTCCTCGGCTCCGAGCGCGTGACGCTGGTGCCGCCGGCGCGCAAGGGCATGTCCGTCGAGGTCGCGGTGAACGAGGAGGTCATCGGCACCATCCATCGCGACGAGGACGAGGGCGAGGTTTCCTACGCGGTGAACATCATCGTGCTGGAGGAAGACCTTCCGCCGGTGCCGCCCGCCGCGAAGCGGAAATAGGGCTACCCGCCCCGCGCCAGCGCCACCGCGGCTTCCAGCTTGCGGGCCCGGGCCGGCCAGGCCTCGGCCGCGGTGCCGGTGAGGCCTGCCAGCTTCGCGCCGCGCGCCGCCAGCTCCGGCAGCACCTCGATCAGCGCGGCGATCAGCGCGCGGTCATGCGGCGTGGCAAGCCCTGCCAGCGAATCGCCGGCCTTCTCGGTCTCCAGCCGCCAGAAGGGGCCGTAATTGTCCCGCTTGCTGGAGGGCCAGACGTCGAACATCGGCGGCCAGCCCTTCATCTCCCGGAACTCCAGCCCGACCACGCCGCGCCGGTCGAACAGCTTGAGCCGCAATTGCCGCCACAGCCCGCCGCCGGAGACCAGGCCGGACACGCGCAGGTCGAGGTGGTGATAGCTGCCATCGGCATTGGCCAGATGCTGGTTCACCACGAGGTTTTCGTAAGCGGTCGCCGGGGCGAGCGGCGCGACCGCGCCACCGCCGGGCAGCGCCGCGGCCAGGCGCGGTGCCGGCGGCGCGCTGCGCCAGCCGCCCTCGGCGACCCCCGGCACCGCCGCGACGGTTCGCGCCCGCCTTGCGGCATCCTCGGCGGCCGGCGGGCGCCGTGCCTCGCCGGCGGCGCCCGCCAGCAGGGCCAGCTCCGCGATCTCGACGCTCGCCGGGACCTCGCCCGGGTTGCGCAGGGCAATCCGCAGCTCCGCCATCGGCCCGGGCGGCAGCGGCAGCATCGTCGCGACCGGGCCCGATTCGCGCGGGCCGCTCGCGACCGGGCCGACCCGCAGCTCGAAGCTGGCGGCCGGCCCCGTGATGGTGGTCACCCGTGCGCGCAAGAGGTCGGCGGGGCCGACCGGCAGCGGCGGCAGGCGCAGAAGCGCCTCGCCCTCGGGCGGCAGGTCCACGACGAGCCGGGCGGTCTCCTCCCCCACCGCGACGAGCTCGACCGTGCCCCCTTCCGCCACCGTCTCCGCGAGGAGGGCTGGCCGCACCGGCAGCGGCAGCACCGGCCGGCGCGCCGCCACGGCATGCCAGTCGAAATGGCGTGGCAACGCCGACCAGCCCGGCCCGGCCGCCCAGAGCTGGAGTCCGATGGCCGCCGGCGCCGCGGCGGCGGCCGACAGGGTGGGGGATTCGAGGATTTCGAGGATTGCCTCGGCCGGCCCGGACGGCGCCGCCTCGGGGAGATCAAGCGCGAGCCAGCCCGGCGTGATCGCCGCCGTCGGCACGGCCCATTGCCCGAGCACCACATCGCCGGCCGAGAGCCGCGCGCGCAGCCCGGCGCCGGGCTTGGCCACATGCACCGCGATGGTGCAGAGCCCCTCGGCGGGGCGGCCAAGCGGCTGGGTCAGGGGGGCGGTGGCACGCCCCGCGCCGGGCACCGTCTCCAGCACGCGCTGGGGCGGCCGCAGGCCGAGCGCCGGCAGGGCGCGGCGGAGCTGGTCGCGCTCCGCGACGGCGGCGCGCCGGGCGGCGCCCTCGGCGGCGAGGCCGGCGGCGAGCAGGGCTGGCAGGTCGGCCGCCGCGTGGCGGATCGGGATATCGGGCGGCAGCAGCGCGGCGAGAGAGGGCGCGAGGTCCTCCGGCGCGATCAGCCCGAGCGGCCGGAGATCGGGCGGCAGCGGCAGGGTTCGGGACAGGTCCGCGCCGGGCCGCGCAAGCACGCCATCCTGGAGGCGCAGCGGCACCAGCGGCGGCGCATGCGGCAGCAGGATGCCGGGCGCCAGCACGATGCAGGGCGCCCCCGCCTCGATCTCGGCCAGCTCCGCCGCGCCGATCCTGAGGCCGATCATGCCGCCATCCTTTCATCCCGGCGCGCCAGCGCGGCCCGCAGCAATCCGAGCGCCCCGGCGAAGCTCGCCTCCCGCGTGCAGCGCGCCGCATGCGCGGCGGCGAGCGCCACGCGCTCCGCTGTGCCAGCCTTGTCCTCCAGCGCCTCCCCGAGCGTGACGGCGAGTTGGGCCGGATCGGGCGGCGCCAGGCGCGCGAAGCGCCCGGCATCGGCGCCCAGCGCCTCCAGCGCCGCCGGCGTCGCCACCACCGGGCAGCGGCAGGCCGCGGCCTCCAGGAAGACCAGCGGCATGCCTTCGAGCCGGGAGGGCAGCAGCAGCACATCCGCCGCGACCAGCCAGGGGACCGGGTCGGCGAGGGTGCCGAGCATGCGCAGCACGCCGCGCGGATCCTGCGCGGCGCGCGAATCGAGCAGGCCGCGGAGCGGTCCGTCGCCGGCGATCGCGAGCGTCCCGGTCAGGCGCTGCGCGATCGCCGGCAGAAGGTCGGCGCCCTTCACCGCCTCCAGCCGGCCGAGGAACAGCACCAGCGGCGCATCCGCCGGCAGGCCGAGCCCGGCGCGCAGCGTGGCGCGCGTGACGGCGCGATCCATCGCGACCGGCCGCGGCGCCGGGTTGGGCAGGATGGCGAAGGCCGCCTCCGGCACGCCCCAGGCCGCGCCGGCGCGCCGCGCGGTCGGCGCGGAGACCGCCGCCAGGACCGCGCCGCGCAGCGTCGCCGCCACGCCGGGCATCGGCTCCGCCGCCTCGCCGGCGAGATGGGCGAGCACCAGGCGGGGCAGGCCGGCCTCGGCGAGGGCGGGGAACAGGCCGGGCGCCGCGGCCGGCCAGGGCAGGGGGAGGAAGGCGAGGTCCGGCTGCGTCGCCGCGATCAGCCGGCGCGCCTCCGCCGCCTGGCGGGTGGCGGCGTCCGGCTCCTCCCAGCCGAGGGTCGCTTCACGGAGAACGACCTCGCTGCCGAGCGCCGGCCGGAGCGCCGCGTGCAGCGCCGGCTCCGCCGCCAGCGTCACCGCCACGCCCTGCCGCGCGACGGCGGTGGCGAGGCGTGCCGTATGGCGCTCCGTGCCGCCCATACGGGTGGAGGGAAGGAGCACCAGCAGGCGCTCCAGGCGGCGCGTGGCGATCATGCCGCCGGCTCGCGCGCGCCGCGCGCGAGGCCGGCGATCAGGCGCATCGCCGGCGCCAGCGCGCGGGGGCCGAAATGGCGGCGGGCGAACTCCTGCGCGGCCTCGCCCATCCTGGCGCGCAGTGCCGGGCTCTCCACCAGCGCGGCGAGGCCCGCGATGAAGCCGGCGCGGTCCTCGGCCAGCAGATAGGCCGTGCCCGCGCCGCCCGCGATGCCGGTCAGCGCCTCGGCGCTCAGCACGCTCGGCAGGCCATGCGAGAGATACTCCACCGTCTTGATCTTGAGCCCGCCGCCGAAGAAGACCGGGTTCACGCCGATGTCCAGCCCGGCCAGGAAGCGGGCCGCGTCCTCGACCTCGCCATGGTAGAACACGCCGGGCCGGCGCGGCATCTCCGCCCCTACGCCGCCGGCGACATGCAGCTCGGCGCCGAGCGGGGCGATGGCGGGCCAGACCTGGTCGAGCAGCCAGCGCAGCCCGTCCCGGTTCATCGGGCTGTCGCCGCCGAGGAAGCCGATGCGGGGCGCGCCGCCGAGGCCACGCGCGCGGGGCAGGGCGGGGAGCGCATGCGGCGCCAGCACGACCCGGTTGGGCAGCAGCCTTTCGAGCCAGGCCGCCTCCTCCGCCTGGATCGCCATGGCCAGGCGGAAGCCGTTGAGGATCGAAAGCTCCTCGCCGTTGCTGATCCGGATGAAATGCTCGCGGCCGAAATGCCGAAAATTGCGCGCCCGCTGCGCCATCAGGTCATGCGTGTCGAGCACGGTGAGCCCCGGCATCCCCTTGGCGCGGCGCAGGTAGGAGAGGCGGATGTATTCCACGATCACCGCCTTCGGCGGGTGCCGGGCGAGATGCGCCTCCAGCCCCGCGAAGACGCGGCCGTCGAAGCGGCCGGCCTCGAAGGGGGTGAGGTTCTGCGGACGCTGGGCGGGGGCGGCGACGGGCGGGACGAACACCCGCCCACGCGGGCCGATTGCCGACTGCGCCGCGCGGTGTTGGGCCGCATCGAGCGGCGCGGTGAAGAACAGGTCGAGGTCCATCTCAAGCCGCGCCGCCGCGACCACCGCGCCGATCCGCGCATGGTTGCCGAGCAGCGACCGCCAGAACGGAATGTCCGTCACCAGCAGAGCGCGGGGCCGGTCGAGCAGCCGGGCGAGCGCGGCCGGGGAGGCGAGGCGGGCATACTCGCCCGCCGTCTCGGCGGCGTAGTCGGCGGCGATACGGGCGCTCGCCTCGGCGACCTCGGCGCGGGTGTCGGCATCGGCGATCCAGCGCCGGGTCAGCGCCGCCGCCTCGGCCGCATCGGCGGCGGCATGGAAGGCGGCGGCGGCGGGCAGGCCGGCGAAGGCCTCCGCGGTGCCGATCACCGGCCGGCCGCGCGCCAGCGCCTCCACCGTCTTGATCTTGAGCCCGGTGCCGCCTTCCTGCGGGTTCACCACCAGGTCGCAGGCGGCGTAGAGTTCATCGGCATCGCCGACCGGGCCGACCGGCAGCAGGTTCGCCGCCGCGGCCAGCCCGCGCGCCGCCCCGCCGCCCACGATCACCCGCGCCCCGCGCAACGCCGCCGGCTGGAGGGCTGCGAGGAAACGCGCGAGCGAGCGGGTGTTCAGCGGGTTGGGACTGCCGAGATAACCGATCGCGAGCCCATCCCCGCCCGGCCGCTGCGGCAGGGGCGGGCGGTGATCGGCGGCGCGGTGGCCGAGGGTCGCGACCACGGCCCGCGTCCGCGCGGCGAACTCGGCCTGCTCCTCGGCGGTGATGGCGAGCACGAGGTCGGCGCGGTCGAGGCCGCGGCTCTCCTCGGCCTCGGTGGTCGCGAAGAAGCGGTTCTGCAGGCCGAGGGCGGCCAGCCGCTCCGCCCGCCCCGCGAAGACATCATGCGTATCCAGCACGCGCGGGATGCCGCGCGGAAAGTGCTCGAAGGCGCGGGAGAGGAAGACGTAGTTGACCAGGACGAGGTCGAAGCCGGGCTCCCGCGCGGCCAGCGCGGCGAAGGCGGCCTCCGTCTCCGGCAGGATCCAGTCGTCGAGGGCGTTGAGCGCGCCGAGGCTCTGGTTCTCCAGCGCGCGGTCGTGGGGCACGAGGACCACCTCGTCCCAGGCATCCCGCATGGCGGCGATGCCGGCCGGCGAGGGGTTTTCCCGGGCGAGCAGGCAGAGATGGATGGTGTGGCCGGCTTCCTTCAGCGCGGACAGCACGGCATGGATGCGGGTGCGGTTGCCGGCATCCTGGGGGTGGCTCGGGGTGGGGCTGACGACCAGGATTCGCATCCGGTGCCGAGGATAGCCGCGCTGCCGCGGCGCACAAAGCTTGCGCGCGCGATCCGGCTGGGCCATATGGCCGGGGTCGCGCTCCGGCCCCCGGGGCGCGGCAAATCCGCACGCGGTGCCCCTTCCTGCCGGCAGGCGAAGGGTCCGGTCCTCCCAGGAGGCCCGCACCGCGGAGGCAGAACCGGACCACTGGAAGAGAGAGGAATTTCGCCCGATGGCGATGCCCGACGTCACCCTGCGCGGCCTGCTCGAGGCCGGCGTGCATTTCGGCCACCACACGCGCCGCTGGAACCCCCGGATGGCGCCCTACATCTTCGGCGTCCGCAACCAGGTCCATATCCTCGACCTGCAGCAGACCGTCCCGATGATGGAGCGTGCGCTGCGCGCGGTGCGCGACACGGTCGCCGCCGGCGGCCGCGTGCTGTTCGTCGGCACCAAGAAGGCCGCGGCCGACTACGTGGCGGAAGCCTCGACCCGCTGCGGCCAGTACTACGTCAACCACCGCTGGCTCGGCGGCATGCTGACGAACTGGAAGACCATCACGGGCTCGATCAGGCGCCTGAAGCAGATGGACGAGCGTCTGGGCTCGGACACGAGCGGCCTGACGAAGAAGGAAGTCCTGATGCGGACGCGCGAGAAGGAGAAGCTCGACCGCGCGCTCGGCGGCATCAAGGAGATGGGCGGCCTGCCCGACATCATCTTCGTTATCGACACCGTGAAGGAGAAGCTCGCGATCGAGGAGGCCAACAAGCTCGGCATCCCCGTCATCGCCGTGGTGGATTCCAACGCCGACCCCGAGGGCGTGACCTACCCGATCCCGGGCAACGACGACGCCATCCGCGCCATCACGCTTTATTGCGACATGGTCGCCTCGGCGGTGCTCGACGGCATCTCGGCCGAGCTGCAGGCCTCGGGCGTGGATGTCGGCGCGGCCGAGGAGCTCGCTCCCGAGGCGCTGCCCGAGGTGGCCGCCGAGATCGCCCCGGTGGCAGCCCCGGAGGCTGCCCCCGAGGCCGCGCCCGAGCAGCCGCAGGCCTGACGCCTCTCCCGCCGGAGCCCTGCGGCCC
>VFQR01000885.1_pt1 | contig 28865 bp, 24 predicted proteins | sample 3512321 | NCBI WGS metagenome assembly VFQR01 (sample SAMN10412374, study PRJNA504923) | tailings metagenome | isolation source: Relicate 3 Philex TSF1 revegetated site | place: Philippines: Tuba, Benguet | collected 2017-08-29 | reverse complement strand
GAAGTGTTACAGGCTGTGGCAGGAAAAGCCAAGGTAATAGCAGGTTGTGGTTCAAATTCCACCAAAGAAGCGATCGCTGCTACCCAAAAAGCCGCTAAAATAGGAGTACACGGTTCCTTACAGGTTGTTCCTTATTACAACAAACCACCGCAAGCGGGATTAAAAGCACACTTTCAGGCAATAGCACAAGCCTGTCCCGACTTACCATTGTTGTTATATAACGTCCCCGGTCGTACCGGACAAAACCTCCAGCCAGAAACAGTTGCCCAGTTAGCTGAGGTCAGCAACATTGTCGGAATCAAAGAATCCACTGGTAGCATAGATCAGGCAAGTGAAATTTGCCGCTTGACACCAAAAGAATTCCAGATCTACTCTGGTGATGATTACATGACTTTGCCCATGTTAGCCATCGGGGCAAAGGGTGTAGTAAGTGTGGCTTCTCATCTGGTAGGAAACCAACTACAGCAGATGATCCAAGCTTTTAGTGCGGGTAAAATTGAGACAGCTAGAGAGATTCATCTCCAACTCTTCCCGTTGTTTAAAGCTTTATTTCTCACTTCAAATCCCATTCCCATTAAAAAGGCACTAAAACTTCAAGGTTGGGAGGTTGGTTCAACTCGTCCGCCGCTATGCGAAGCGGACTCAGAAGTAAGTCAAAAGTTAGAAGCAGTTCTTAAAGAACTTAGTTTAATCTAGCCAGCAGCTAGTTTAATGCTGCTAATCTGGTGCTTACTAAAGATCCATATAAACAATGACCATAATTGTTAGCAAGTTATACCATTTTAAATTGAAAGCTTTTTGCTTTTCAAGAGTTATGTGAATCCATTTGTCCCATTCACTTTTCCAATTTCAAATTGGTATTGCTATTTTAAAACTTGTGTTAGGACTAATAGATATACTATGAATCCTTTAGTGTATTGTCCTTTTTATTGAATAAACAATTGAAAATTTCAATTAAAACAAACTTGCTTTGGGACTGAGTGAAAAGACAACTGAGTTTATTTGAAATACAAGATCGTTAACTATCAACTTAATTAACAAAACGTAACAATCTCAGGAGAAAATGGCTAAAAACGAAGCTAATGATTCCGCCTTGAAAATTATTCCTTTAGGCGGTTTGCATGAAATTGGAAAAAATACCTGTGTTTTCGAGTACGAGGATGAAATTGTTCTGTTAGACGCAGGATTGGCTTTTCCCACAGAGGCCATGCACGGAGTGAATATTGTTCTTCCGGATACAACCTATTTGCGGGAAAATCGCCACAAAATTAAGGGAATGATTGTCACCCACGGTCATGAAGACCATATTGGTGGGATTGCTTTTCATCTCAAGCAATTTGACATACCCGTAATTTATGGTCCAAGACTAGCAATGGCAATGCTAGAGGGTAAACTAGAAGAAGCAGGAGTACGCGATCGCACAGAATTAAGAAAAGTTCTACCTCGTGATGTCGTGCGAATTGGTAAAAACTTTTTAGTGGAATATATCCGTAATACTCATTCTATAGCTGATAGCTTCACTGTTGCCATTCATACTCCCCTTGGTGTAGTCATTCACACAGGGGATTTTAAAATTGACCACACACCAGTCGATGGTGAAAGGTTTGACCTGCAAAGGCTAGCAGAACACGGCGAAAAAGGCGTACTTTGTTTACTAAGTGATTCCACTAACTCAGAAGTGCCAGGATTTACACCTTCAGAGCGTTCAGTTTATCCCAATCTGGAGAGAGTATTTAGTCAAGCCACTGGGCGATTATTCGTCACAACCTTTGCTTCGAGCGTCCATCGCATCAACATGATTTTGGATATCGCCAAGAAGCAAAACCGCGTAGTGACCATTGTGGGGCGTTCTATGCTCAACTTAATTGCTCATGCCCGCAATTTAGGTTACATCAAATGTGAAGATAATCTGCTGCAACCGTTACATGCAGTCCGCAACCTTCCTGACGAAAATGTGTTGATTCTGACTACAGGTTCCCAAGGCGAATCAATGGCAGCAATGACCCGCATTGCCAATAAAGAACACCCCCACATCAAAATCCGTGAAGGCGACACAGTAGTATTCTCTGCCAACCCGATTCCCGGAAATACCATCGCTGTAGTCAATACCATTGATAAATTGATGATTCAAGGGGCAAATGTGGTCTATGGTCGGGACAAAGGAATTCACGTCTCCGGTCACGGCTGCCAGGAAGACCAAAAGTTAATGATTGCCTTAACTCAACCGAAGTTCTTTGTGCCATTCCACGGCGAACATCGAATGCTGGTGAAGCACGCCCAAACAGCTCAGAGTATGGGTATACCAGCAGAAAACATGATCGTTATTCAAAATGGTGATGTTATAGAACTGACGGAAAACTCCATCCACGTTGCTGGTAAAGTGCCATCTGGTATTGAATTGGTAGACACCACAAGTTCGGGTATGGTGAGTGCCAAAGTGCTGCAAGAACGCCAACGGATGGCAGAAGAAGGTATTGTTACCATTGCTGCGGCCATCGATTGGAACGGTAAACTATTGGCAAAACCAGAAATTCACCTCCGGGGTGTAGTTACAAGTTTAGAGCGATCGCTGTTGCAAAAATGGGTACAACAACGGATTGAAGAAATTCTAACTGTGCGCTGGTCAGAATTTGCTGCTGGGGAAGGTGAAGCAGCAGATATAGATTGGGGTGGGTTGCAAGGAACTTTGGAGCGAGAATTGCAACGTTCCATCCGTCGAGAATTGCAATGTCAACCATCTGTGACTTTGTTGATGCAAATTCCTGAGGAACCACCGGTGAAAGTTGCCGATGGGAGAAGACGGCGGACTCGGACTGCTGCTCAAGTGGCATCGTAAGATAAATCTCACGCAGAGGCGCAGAGACGCAAAGTTTTTTGGAGGGTCTTTGCGCTTTGGTGTGAGATTGAGAGAAGGCATTCGACAGTATTGAGGCGATCGCTATGACTAAAACCTCAGTAAAAATTAATACTCTAGATGAGTATGTAAATTTTGATGATGGTACTGACAAGCGTTATGAAATTGAGGATGAGGTGCTGGTAGAAATGCCTCCTGGTACTGGTAAACACGAGGCGATTATTACTCTACTGTTAGTTCGCTTTTTTTTAGAAATTCAAAAAATGGGTCTGCCTTTACAACCGCGCCCTAATGGTACAGAGGTGCTAACCAACAAACAACTCAGAAGACCTGATGTTTGTGTAATTACTAATGAACAGGCAAAAAGTATTGAGAGTACTTCTGCTATTCTTAAGACTCCCCCACCTCTTTTAGTTGAGGTCGTTAGCCTTGAATCTATTGATCGGGACTATAACCAAAAAACCTCTGAGTATGCAGTTATGGGTGTGGTCGAATATTGGATTGTTGACCCTTTGGAAAATAAAGTAACTGTGTGTTTGCTAAATCAGGGCAGTTACAAGCAAACTGTGTTTATGGCAGACCAAAGGATTGTTTCTCAAACGTTCTCAGAATTAACTCTGACTGTTCAGCAAGTGCTTTCAGCATAAAATAAAGCCACATCCTCAATGAACCCAGAGGTACACTAAAAGTAAAGTACACAGTGTTAGTGGTACTCCAAATTTCAGATGTTCCCCAAAAGTTAACTTGTAACCTAAATCAGCAGCAGCCTCTACAACTATCAAGTTGGCGACTGAACCAAACAAAGTCAAATTACCAGCCAAGGTTGATCCGGCTGCTAGTAATAACCAATACTTGGTATCACCCTGAGGAATTAGGGGATGCAGTAGGAGTACAGCAGGCACATTAGAAATTAAGTTAGATAAAACCACAGTTACACCCAAAAAACTCGCAGCAGAGTTAACAGCGTGGGTAAATGGCTGGAGTAAATTTAGTTTCTGGGTGACTCGTGTCAAGATAAACAATCCAGAAAACATTACTAGCAGATTCCAATCGACTTTTTGTAAAATCCGCTGGGGTTTAACACGGCGAGTGATTAGCAACAAGCTAGCAGCGACTAAAGCAGACTCACCTAAGGGTAAGCCCACAGTAAATGCAATCAGCAACCCAGCTGTAATTACTAATGTTTTATTAAATAAAGGTTTAAAAATACGTTGGTTAGTAGTGGGTAATACTTGGCAAGGTTTGACTGAGCGCACATCTGGGTAAAGTAGCCACAGTAATCCTACCTGAACTACCAAACCGATAAGGGCAACTGGGGCTAATGTGCGGAGGAAATCTAGATAGGAAATACCTGAAAAGGAGCCAATCAGGATGTTTTGAGGATTACCGCTTAAGGTAGCTACCGAGCCTATGTTAGTTGCACCTGCGATCGCTAGTAAATAAGGAATCGGATTTAAACCCAAACTTTCAGTCAGGCTCAAGGTTAAGGGTGTAAAAATCAGCGCCAAAGTGTCATTGAGAAAAAAGGCCGAAAGAATACCACTGCCGAAAGTTAAAGCAATTAACAAACCTAAAGGACTGCAAGTAACACTCAGTATTACAGATAGCGATCGCCGAAAAAACCCTGCATAGGATAAGTTGGCGTTCACTACCATCATGCTCAACAGAAACACGATGGTATTAGCATCAATAGCCTGCCATGCCTGTTGTAAATTTAGAACACCCAAAGCAATTAAAAAAGCAGAACCGACTAAAGCAATAGTCGCCCTGTTCATCCGTAAACCCGGAATGTAGCCCAATGCTAACCCCAGGTAAGTTAGCCCTAAGACGCTATAGGTAGCAAATTGCACAAAAATCACTAAATATTAGCCTGATTATCAAACAGCAATATTGGCGTCAGTGGTCAGAATTCAGTTGGGTATTTTGAACGACTGGTGGATAGCGAAGCTAAGCCGTGTCCGCAATAGCGCAGCGGTAGCGAGTATTTTCGAGTCGCGTCAAGATTGCTGAATTCTGAATTCTGAATTCTGTATTCTTCTTCAACTTAGTTAGGCAGACTTTGTTGAGATTAGCCTCATACTCAAGGCTAAAGAGAATTATTCTCTCTGTTTCTACTGCATTTAGCTAGCAATTAACAGGACAGAAATACCCAACAGGGCGGAAATACACAGACCACATACTGCCCACCAGGGTATTACTGTTATTTATACTTACAAAAAATACTTTCAAAAACATTTTATTTTAAGTTTTGTAAATGTTAAACTAAAACCTACCCAACGGTGGATGTCTTCATTAAAATTTAAACTGTGTCAAGCTAAGAACAAGATTACATTACTACACTACCGATCCCGCGAAAATTGCGGTTAACTTGACGTAGTAATAAATTAGATTCTGACTTAAGTGGCTAATCGGGTATTACATTATATCGCAGTCAGGACACGAATATTCCGGAAATTTCGTTGCCACCTTGTATACATTCACCAGAAAGGTGAACAGCCTCAATAATACAGAGGATTAACCATGAAGGTATTTGATAATACCACAAAAAATATTTTTCTGGCAAGCTGGGTCTCAATCAATCAATCAGAGACTAGTGAAGATCGAGGAACCCAGCTAGGCCGTCCTGTTTCCAAGTCTTACTGGAACATTCTTCAACCCTTAAAGCAGCAGGTAGATAGCATTCAAGTCCGCGATCGCCAACTAGCTCACCGCCTGTGCAAACTGATTCCATCTCAGTGTCCCTTTGAGCGAGATGTCAAATTATTCGGCAAAACCCTATTTCACATTCCGCCCATGTGTAAGCTCAACCCTTTGTATGAAGAAGTGGTTGGTTTACGCTTCCGAGCGCTGTGTTATCTAGCCGATGAATGTGGCGAAGATGTATCGCAGTACTGTTAGTTGAGTAGGGAGTGGGGATTAAGGAGGCAGGAGGCAGAGGAGAAAGAGGAAATTTTTCATTCTCCCCCTTACTCCCTTCCCAATGCCCAATGCCCCATGCCCCATGCCTATTTTTTTCGCCATTTTTGGATAGCATCCTGAGCATCTTCGTAAGAAGCTGTCTCCTGGGGCACTAAGGTAGCAGTTTCAATTGCGGCATTGAGTTCTCCTTGGGCAGCGCGGCGCTTGGCAAGATCTAAAATTTTCTCACTCCATTTCTCGATTGATTTTTGGGCGGTATCGAAGCCTGGTTGACCCGATGGTACTTTTTTAGCAACTTCGATGGCTCGATTATAGGTAGATGCTTGTCCGGGCTGAATTAAGGCGTTAGCTGCATCTAAAAGAGTTGTATTGCTTACATACTGCTTGCCTTCTAGCCGCCATAAATTAATTGCCGCTTGTGCTTTGGCATAAAGCGGCTCGTTTTTGGTGATTAATCGAGCAGCAGCAATAGCGTTAGCATACTGTCTTTGCTTGGCACGACCCTCTGCTAAATCTAAAATCATCCGGCTCCAAATCTTAATATTTTCTTGAGCTTGCTCGTACAGTGGTTCACCAAGTTTAATTCTCCTAGCTGTAGCGATCGCTAAACTCAAATCGCTAGCCTGAGTTTCTTGGAGCGACATTTTCGCTAGGTCTAATACTGCTTGATTACGCTTTTGCGACTCGGAACTCAAGGCTGTTTGGGCGCTAATTTGTTTTTTTGGTTTACCTGGCGGAGTAGTTTGAATTATCGAGGCGTCATTTGGTAAATTCTCGCTCGCCTTGGGACTTGTAGCTGTAGCATTGGGCGATCTGCTTGATATTTCTTTAATTCTAAAAGTTTCTTGATTACGCAGAAAAACTACCGCGATTAAACCTGCTACCAGCAAGCTACCTCCACTCCACAAGATAAACTGTTTCCACAATGGGGTGTTTGACTGATTGCGTGACCGTCGAGAGGCGCGTCCTTGGGAGGAATTAGGAATAAATCTTCCCTTGGTGTTCATTGCTATGGAGGTTTCTGGTGGTGGATTTGTGTCTATTTGCGGCTGGGAAACTGAGCCAGCAGCTGACTGGTGGATTTGTTTGGGATTGGACTTCTGGACTTTGGAGTTAATGATTGTTTCTCCCCATGTAGTCCGATTTCTAGAGGAATCGTCGAGGGGAGGAGCTGCGAGGGCAATGGCAAAGGATTCTTCCGGGTAAATCAGCGCTTCTGATTGAAAATCGTTGTCCAATGCCAATTTTGGCAAGATGACTTGCGGTCTTGATGGGATGATAATGGCAGGGTTTTGGATGGGACGCCAGTGGTGCTGGCATAATTTAGGCACTAAAAGGCTCAGGTAAGTTTCTAAATCTGCCAAATTGTTGCCATTACCAGAACCCAAAGCTTCTAACAAAGCTGCTGTAAAAAATCCGTGACCTAGTTCGCTACTTTCGTGAGAAAACTGCTCTGGTTGACAAGAAAAAATAGTCGCCAGTTGTAGTTCTTGAGCTAGTTCTATGGTTTCTTCGCCGACGGGAGCATCTGCTTGGGTGCCAAAAGCACGGTTAATATCAAGCAGTAACAAGACATTCAACTCAGCCATTTGTAGACTTTGCATGAGCGATCGCAATTCTATGCCTGTCTCTGGTACGAGTTCGGGATTACCCTCCGCTGGCATTAAGTAATCTTTGCCTTTGTAATTGACCCCATAACCGCTAAAAAATAACCATAGATAGTCTTGGGGTTGCCAATATGTTGCTGCTAAATCTTCTAGCAGCAGCAAAATATTTTCTTTAGTTGGATAGGTGGATCTATCTGAGATTGGTGGTGAAGTGTCGGTCATTAGCAGGCAATGTTCGGGCACAAAACCTGCCTCTGTCACCAAAATATCCTTTAATGCCTCAGCATCTGCTTGGGCACAACTTAAAGGTTGAAATAACTGATATTGATTGATGCCAATAGCGATCGCCCAGTAATTTGCCATCGCGCTCTTTGTCGATTATTGTTTGCTGGTCTGAAAATTGCAGTTGGCTTTGTCCAAAAAACAAAGCTAACCTGATGTTTTCTAGTCTAGGTGATTCTCATCGAATCTTAGGATAAAATGTAATTTTTATTACGTTAGTTGACGGAAAATACTTTCACCTAATTTCAATTTACAAATCGTTATTCAGGAGCTAAAAGGTCATGAGCCAAATTTCTGCTCACATACCATCATCGATCGCTTCCTTTTCAGTTATTAGCCAAATTGCCAGAAGAATCCGGATAGTTCCTTTAGTAGTTTTGCTTATATCTACTGTTCCTGCGTGGTTTTTGACCGAAGCGATCGCCCCTCAAGTTGTACAAGCTTACACCGCCAGGGTTGACCTGGCCATCGATCGCCTGCCAGAAGAAAACTACGAAACCATTCTACGACGAGCAGAAGCAGCCGCTAGAGCAGCAGCTCAACGGAGCTTCGACCAAGATATTTTGGTTACAGATGTTTCAATTATTGTATCCGTACAAAATTATGGAGCGATCGCACCAGTTTTGACATTAGAAGTCAGTCGTCCAGAATGGCGCAGCCGTCCCGATGCTCAAAATTGGGCAACTTATTTCAAAACTGCGCGATCGCTACTGTTGTTTGAAAAATGATGAGGGAGATGAACAGGCAGGGGGCAGAGGTGAGAATTCCTAACTCCTAACTCCTAACTCCTAACTTCACACTTCCAATGCCCCATGCCCAATGCCTTTACTTAATTCTTGGCTAAATTGGCCTCCTTGGCGTCAGTGAATGGCCTAAAATAAAAAGGTTGTCAAAAATCACGATATCTGCTGACATGGCTGTTCCTAAGAAGAAAACTTCCAAATCAAAACGAGATAAGCGCCGAGCCACTTGGAGGCACAAAGCGGTTCTCGAAGCTCAGAAAGCTCTGTCTCTGGGCAAGTCTATTTTGACCGGACGTTCTACATTTGTCTATCCAAGTGGTGAAGACGAGGAAGAAGAATCATAATTTTCCAGTCAGGAAAAGCATGAACAGCATCGATAGATTTGATTGGCACAAGTCACCACTCAAATTTATCGCTAATGGATAAATGCTTTTTCTTAGCTTTCCTGATTGGATAATGACTTATAGATACTCTACACAAGCTTATTAGATCCGCAAAAATTGGTAGTGAGTAATTGGGAACATCCATTACCCATTACCTATCATTTATGAGTAATGATTAAGTAAGCTAATGTGTTTCCAAGTTACATATTCTCTGGTTAAGACCGTCATTGGTTATTTGCAAATGACAAAGCGCAAAGCTCAGGCTTGGGGCGATAGACCAGCGATTCGGCCTCTTTATTGAGCCTCTACCTTTGCCATAACCTAAGGTACAGAACTTTGTAAGAGAGGACAAAGGACAAATGACAAAGAACAACCAGATCAAGTAACTATGGATTTATAATGTGTTTTACCCTAATCATAATTTAAGAGTAAAATATCTGCTGCTGTTGGCAACTCAGCACAAAAGTTTGCAAACATTTCGAGAAAACTTAATTTTTCTCCCATATTTATGTTAGGAAAATTCTTCCATAAACCAGGAAAAGAAGACGACGAACGTGTTCCTCCAGGTCAGCATTTAGCCAAAGGTTTCCCTGTATTAACTTACGGTGCAACTCCCCAAGTTAGTACTGAAGAATGGGAATTTCGGGTTTGGGGTTTAGCAAAATCGGCTACTTTTAATTGGTCAGACTTTATGGCGCTACCTCAACATGAGTTCACAGCGGATTTCCACTGTGTAACGCGCTGGTCTAAACTCGATGTCAAATGGACTGGTATTAAAGTAACAGATTTTATGAGTCTAATTGAGCTAGACCCTAAAGTAGCCCACATTATGGAACACTGTTATGGCGGCTACACTACTAATATTGCTATTGAAGACTTTATGCGGGAAGAAAACTTCTTTGCTTTTAAAGTTTTTGGTGAAGATCTCCCCGTTGAACACGGTGGGCCCATGCGGCTAGTTGTTCCTCACCTCTATGCTTGGAAAAGTGCTAAGTGGATTAATGGTTTAGAGTTTTTAGCTAGTGAAGAACTTGGTTTTTGGGAACGCAATGGCTATCACCACCGTGGTGAGCCTTGGAATGAGGAACGTTATAGCAGCGCGTTTGGGTTTTAATAGTTAGGACTTAGGACTTAGGAGTTAGGAGTTAGGAGTTAGGAGTTAAAAATTGATAAATCGCGCCTAATATTCATTAAATGTTGGAATATTGATGATTTTGCAGATTTTGCTAAATCTATAGTTTTAGGCAAGTATGGAATTACTTATGAGACAAGGAATGTTCTTAATTTACATTGAACCTAACTCTTAATTCGCAACTGATAACTCCTCACTCCTCACTCTTAACTCATGACTTTTAACCCAAAAGTTTCTTTATTAGGGGTAATTTGCTTTGATAGGGAGCATACCGCCATTTTAAATCGAGCCAAAAGGAGTTTTGCAATACGCTTTTGTTGTGAGAAAAGGTATCAAAACTAGCTTTGCCGTGATAATTTCCAATACCACTATCTCCTACTCCTCCAAATGGCAAAGATGAGACTCCAACCTGCATGATTGTATCGTTAATACAGACTCCACCTGATGAAGTTTCCTGCAAAACTAGTTTTTGCAGGTTTTTGTTTTGAGAAAATAAGTATAATGCTAAGGGTTTGGGTCTAGAGTTAATTAAAGCGATCGCTTCTGCAATATCACTGTATTCAATTATGGGCAAAATCGGCCCAAAAATTTCTTCCTGCATTACAGAATCTTCTAAGGAAACACGATCAATTATTGTCGGGGTAATATAACGCTCTGAAGATTTAGTTTCTCCACCAATGAGAACTTCACCGTCTCCAAGAAACTTAACCAATCTGTCAAAGTGTTTTTGACTAATAATCCTAGCATAATCAGGACTGGTTGCCGGATTCTCGCCATAAAATTCTTTTAGGCATTTTCCCAAGCCATCAATTAAGTCTTTTTTGATTTTTTTATCGACTAAAAGATAGTCAGGCGCGATACAAGTTTGTCCAGCATTAATAAATTTGCCCCAAGTAATTCGTCTGGCAGTGTGTTCGAGATTAATGTCACTATCAACTATACAAGGACTTTTGCCGCCCAATTCTAAAGTAACTGGAGTGAGATGTTTTGCCGCTGCTGCCATGACAATTTTGCCGACGGCTGTACCACCAGTAAAAAAGATATGATCAAATTTTTCTGCTAGTAGTTTTTGACTGGCTTCTATGCCTCCTTCGATGACTGTAATATAAGCTGGTTGGAAATATTTGGTAATCATCTTAGCGACAATACTTGAAGTATGGGAAGCAATTTCTGAAGGTTTAATAATTGCACAATTTCCTGCGGCGATCGCACCTACTAAAGGTGAAATCGCTAACTGAAATGGATAATTCCAAGGACTGATAATTAAGACAACTCCTAGTGGTTCTGGATAAATACGGGCTGAATATGAAAAAAAATCTAAGGAAACGGGTGCTTTTTTGGGTTTCGCCCAAGTTTTGATATGTTTAATGGCATAATCAATTTCCTTAATTACAACAATTTCTGTCAGATAAATCTCTACTACTGGTTTATGTAAATCTGCTTGTAATGCCTCGATTATTTCTTGTTCGTGTTCAATAATTGCTCTCTTGAGTGTTTGCAGTTGCTCAATGCGAAAATTTATTTCTTTAGTTTTGCCAGTTTGAAAAAACTCTCGCTGATGTTGGATAATCTCGTCAATATTAGATAATTCTGTGCTGATCATTTTTTCGTACCATAAACAACTACTTATTTAATCCTATCGTTTCGTCAGTATATTTGTGTTAATACTGTACAGGTGCCCTACAGAAAATTTGTATTAGAAACAATTTCAAATGCTATAGCCATCCTAAATGATTTGTGAAAAATATAGATAAGAAAACGAACCGCATTCGCGTTAGCGTCTCGTTAGAGAAGAACGCTAAGGATGCAAAGAGAAGAAAGAAAAAACAGATCTATAATTTTCACAAATCATTTAGGACTGGTATAATACACTGATAATTGCTAAAATTTTTATGTTTTTTTGGGTAAAAGTACAATAAATGTACTACCTTTACCTAACTGAGAATTCAGCAAAATCATTCCTTGATGTGCCTCAACAATTCGGCGTGCAAGGTACAGTCCTAAGCCACTACCAGAACTTTTGTGACTGCCTTGGCGAAACCGTTCAAATATGGTGGTTTGTTCTTCAGGCGGAATACCTAGACCAGTATCCGCTATTGCAATTCTAATGTAGTCGGCAAAATTAGATTTTCCAGATAATTGATATTCGCTATTTTTGTCAAACTGGGTTTGAGAAGTAAGACTAATAGTCACTGCACCAGAGTCAGTAAATTTGATTGCATTGCCAATAAGATTAGTAAATAGACGATGTAATTCTAAGCGATCGCCGATTATTGTGTTTGTCTTTAACTCTTCATTTAACTCCAAATTGAGCAACAGCATTTTGTCTTGAGCTAGGGGTGTCAATTCTCCAGTTACTTCCTCTAGTAACTGTGCTAAATTAATAGGCTGCAATGCCAAAGTTTTGCGACCTGCTTCAAAGCGATAAACTTCCAATAAAGTATTGACCATAGTAAGCAGGTTGATATTGCTTCGAGCCATAATCGCTATGACTTCCTGCATTTGTGGTGATAATTCTCCTAAAGCGCCTTGTTGAAATAGCATTAACATGCGATCGGCTGCTACTAAGGGAGTGCGTAAGTCGTGGGTGAGGCGGGAGACAAAATCTTCTCGTTGGCGGGCGATTTCATCGCGTTCATCCATACTGTGCTTCAAACGCAAAAGCGATCGCACTCTTGCTAATAATTCATCTACTGTTACAGGTTTGCGGATAAAATCATCAGCACCCAAGTCTAATCCGTGGGCAACGTTGGGCGCATCGTGGGCAGTGATTAGCAGTATGGGAATATATTGTGACAACTTCATATCTAGTCGAATATGCTTAGTGACTTCGTATCCGTCCATACCTGGCATCATTAAATCCAGGAGAACTAAGTCACAAGGAGATGCTTGCAATTGTGCCAATGCTGAAATACCATTTTCTGCGGTGCTAACGGTGTAACCTTCTTCCTCCAAAATAGTTTTGATCAAAAACACATTATCAGGAGAGTCATCAACGACCAGAATTTTGTCAGAGCGAGAAGATTGTGAAGTCATGTCACGGCTTGGTATGAGGTAGAAGCAAATTTTTGTAATTTCGACTGTGTTTGTATCAATTTGTCTGGTAATTCCTTTAATTAACCTCCCACTTAAGATATATTATTTACTCGCAATTTGGTATTTACGGACTGTAGAATTTGCTGTCAAGTGTAACTAGCTTAGATTTTTGCCAAAAAAGAACTCATTAATAAAATTATGGCTAGTAAAATTTAAAATCTGAATTCAGTAAGTGATACTAATGGATAAGTAATATTTGTAGCAACTACTATCGAAAACTAAAAATAGAATTGCATAGGCGATCGCCACAACTCACAATTTGTGATTAATGAGTGTTAATTTATGTAAAAATATTTCAACAGACTGCTTTAAATTTATCAAATATTTTCAACAGAATCACAACCTATAAAAACAAACGCAGGTTTAGCGGATATTGATAGCGCAATAAAAGTTGGGCGATCGCTTAACACTTAGAGAAAGATTAACCATACAAAGGAAAAGCCTTGATTTGTGGAGGTTGGTGCAAAAGAGCGATCGCTTGATTTTAGAAGCTAAAAAGATATTGTGTAGAGTTTTACTAATTGGCAAAGGTGCGTTAAGCTGCGTGAACACACCCTACAGATTTAAGATTGACTTCAGAAAAACGTTATATTTTAGGTTTTGTCTAGATTTTTACCAAGCAATTCAATATAAAATCTAAAACTTAAAATCCCAAATCAACATGGCAGATCTAACTCCTAATTCTAGTTTTAGTTTGACACTACGCTTGCAGATTCCCAATCGTGTGGGGATGTTGGCGTCGGTAACCCAAGCGATCGCCACTACTGGCGGGAATCTCGGTCAAATTGATTTGATCGAGCAAACCCGCAAAGAGTCTACCCGCGATATTACCGTTGATGCTGCTAGTACCGAACACGCTGAGACGATTGTGCAAGCAGTCAAAGTACTGCCTGATATTAAGTTACTCAGTGTCTACGATCGCACTTTCAATTTGCACCGTGGTGGCAAAATTAGCATTGCTAGCCGCATTCCTTTAAAAAGTGTGTCAGATTTAGCAATGGCTTACACCCCAGGAGTCGGGAGAATTTGTACTGCGATCGCTCAAGATCCAGAGGAAGTTTACAAGTTAACCATTAAACAAAATACTGTTGCCATTGTTACAGATGGTAGTGCAGTGTTAGGTTTGGGAAATCTCGGCCCGGCGGCGGCACTGCCAGTGATGGAAGGCAAAGCGATGCTATTCAAGGAATTTGCAGGGCTGGATGCTTTTCCTATCTGTCTTGCTACCCAAAATACAGATGAGATTATCCAGACAGTCAAGAATATTGCTCCGGTATTTGGGGGTGTGAATTTAGAAGATATTGCTGCACCACGTTGTTTTGAAATTGAGGCGAGATTGCGACAGGAATTAGATATCCCGGTTTTTCATGATGACCAACACGGTACCGCAATTGTTACCTTAGCAGCCTTGTTTAATGCCTTGAAATTGGTACACAAAGCCATCAGTGAAATCCGCATCGTGATTAACGGTGCAGGGGCAGCAGGAGTGGCGATCGCCCGCTTACTCAAGAAAGCTGGGGCAGAAAAAATCTGGATGTGCGACTCTAAAGGAATTATCTCCACCAGCCGTACAGACCTCACAGAAGAAAAACTCGAATTTGCGGTGAAAGCTCAAGGCACCTTAGCAGGTGCCATGCAAGGGGCAGACGTATTTATTGGAGTCAGCGTACCAGGAGTTTTGACACCAGAAATGGTGCAATCGATGGCGAAAGACCCAATTGTGTTTGCAATGGCCAATCCCATTCCCGAAATTCAGCCAGAATTAATTCACAAACACGTTGCAGTCATCGCCACCGGTCGGAGTGATTATCCAAACCAAATCAATAACGTTTTAGCCTTTCCGGGAGTATTTCGTGGCGCCCTAGATTGTCGGGCACAGACAATTACCACCACAATGTACCTAGAAGCCGCAACAGCGATCGCTTCTTTGGTCAATCCTTCAGACTTGAATCGGGAACACATTATTCCTTCAGTCTTTGATCAGCGCGTCGTTACCGCCGTAGCTGCTGCCGTGCAACGCGCCGCACGTCAAGAAGGTATTGCTCGGAATTAGAAGGAGTTGGTTGGGGACTGATGACTGGGGACTGGGGACTGGGAACTGGTGATTGAGCAGTTATTATTCTCCCTCATCTCCCACCCTGCGGGTTCGCGCTAGCGTCTCTCAAAGAGAAGCTAAAGCTACATCTCCCTCATCTCCCCATGCCCCATGCCCTATGCCCCATACTATCTGTTTGTAATGAAGTACCAAGTTGGAGACGAGTTTTTCCAAAGACTACCGCTAATTTTGGCAGGACCAATTCTCAAACATACTGAACCTGAATCAGTAACGGTATGGGTGGCGCTTCAACAGTCTTGTCAGGTAGAAATCAAGGTTTATGACACAACAAACGATGGTGAAGTGCTGGGAAGTTGCTTATTGCAAGGGGAACAGTCTACTGTGACTTTGGGCAAGTATCTTCATGTTGTTGCTGTTACGGCTCGGTCTACAGTTGGAAATCGCTTGACAAGCAATCAGATTTATGGATATGACTTGCATCTGACTATCGTTAACCAGGCTCCCCAAACTCTGCAACAAGCATTATGTTCAAACTCCCATCCTAGTGTTGATATTAGCTACTTTGAGCATCAAAAACCAACTTTTAGCCTACCGCCCAACCGTCTTGAAGATTTGCAAATTATCCATGCTTCCTGTCGTAAACCTCACGGTTCTGGGTTGGATGCCTTACCAATTCTCGATTGCTTAATTGAAGCATCTGCAAATCAAGCCCAGTGCCGTCCTCACCAGCTATTCATGACTGGGGATCAAATTTACGGTGACGATGTAGCAGACCCGTCGCTGTGGGTTGCCACCACTCTTGGAGATGCTCTGCTGGGTTGGGAAGAACAACTGCCTGTAGGTGGAATGTACTGCACTCCCAAGGAATTACCCCCTGGACAACGGGCTGAAGTTGCAACAAATGAAGCCGGGTTGACCGCAGGATTACATAATAAATCTGAGAAAGTTGCCAGCCATCTGCTGAGTCTGGGTGAATATTATGCTACTTACTTATTAAGTTGGTCACCAGTGTGCTGGCCAGTGGTATTTCCCAAAGGACGCCAAGTAACAAGCGATCGCCGAGCGATCAAAAATTGGAACCGGGCAGTCAAAGATTTACGACAGTTCATTTATACACTGGGGAAAGTGCGCCGCGCCCTGGCCAATATTCCCACGTACACCATCTTTGATGACCATGATGTGAGTGATGACTGGAATTTGAACCAAGCTTGGTGTTTGCGAGTCCTGGGGCGTCCTTTGGGGCGGCGAATAGTGCAAAATGCTCTGTTAGCTTACACGGTGTTTCAAGCTTGGGGTAATACACCAGAGCAATTTGCAGCAGGTCAACCAGGGGAAAAACTGCTGGCTGCGGCAGAAGCTTGGTCTGCTGAGCAAGGAAAAGATACAAAGGCTGATGAAGCGATCGCTCGTTATGTTGGTATGCCGCCCAACGATCCCCGCACGGATTTACCTGTTTTAGTCCGAGACGGTTCAGTGTTCATTTTGGCTCGACATTCTGAGGCACTTACTTGGAACTACATAGTCCAGAGTGATTGTCATGAAGTGATTGTTTTAGATACACGTACTTGGCGGGGTTACCCAGCCGATCAAAAAGCGATCGCTCCCCCGATGCTGCTATCTCCAAAAGCTTTCGAGCAACAACTAGTTTTACCTTTACAAAAAATAGCCCAAGAAACTCAGATTCAAGCAACATTTGTAATTGCACCGACAAATGTATTTGGTTCACAAGTAATTGATTGGATTCACCATTGGAATTTAAAACAAGAGAAAGTTTTTTCTACAGATGTTGGAGATGCTTGGAACATCAACGTTGAAGCATTGGCTAAATTCCTAAATACCTTGTTTAAGCAACGTCAACAAGTGATTATTTTGTCTGGCGATATTCACTACAGTTTTGCAGCTCGCCTATCTTATGCACGCACCCATTCTCAAGTGCAATCGGTTTTAGTACAGCTAACTTCTAGTGCCATCAAAAATGAAGAACCACTCACGCGGCTGATTCATACACGCATGAAAGATTGGTTATTAGCAGAAAAATTGCGATATTGGATTGGATGGATGAATCCAGCTAATATGGTAGAAATTTCTGACAAAAAATTACACCACGATACCTTTACTGCCAAACGCTACCCCAATCAGCTACGCCAACAACAGCAATTAACTGATCCTGACTGGTATTGTGTGTTGGAATGGATAATTCGACAACGCGCTCAGACTTCTAACTGCACAGTTGATATTTCATCATTTATAGCTCCTTGGAAACGAGCGAGAAATACCAAAATAAGATGTTTACAACCCCTAATGTTTTGGAAATCTTGCTGGTTTCAAGAAGGGCGAGAAGTAGTTGGATTGAATAACTTAGGTTTGGTTCAGTTTGAGTTGCCAAATGCAGGTAATTCTTACGAAATTATTCAAGATTCCTATTGGTTTTCTTCTTGGTATCCCACCCAAATTGTTTACAGTCGTTTTGCAACTCAGTTAACACCCAATCAGTCTTTGTTGGGGAATTTTAGATTTTAGATTTTGGATTTTGGATTGAGGGACGCGAGATAAATCCAAAATTGGGCGTTGCTAAATGTAGGGATGAATTGATTAACTGAAAAACGCCGTATGTAGGTACAGTTTGATATACAGCATTTTTCAGGTAAATGAGGTACACGGGTAGCACAGCTGTGCTACCCTACCATGACTTAGATATTTTTTGTTATTAAAGGTAGGATTGTTGCTATGAGCCTATGGAGAGGTAGCAAATGAACGTTTCTTTGACCCCTGAACTGGAAAAGTGGGTGCAATCCAAAGTTGAAAGCGGTATGTATACTTCGGCTTCTGAAGTTATTCGTGAAGGTCTGCGGCTTCTCAAGGAGCAGGATGCTCTTAAAGCAATACGCCTTGCCGAGTTGCGTCGGGAGATACAGCAGGGGATTGATAGCGGAGAATCTACACCTCTCAACATGGATGAAATTATTGAATTGGCTAAACAACAACGGCGCCAGAGAGAATCCGCATAATGGCGACAATTCTCAAAAAACCGTTAGCGCAAGCTGATTTATTGGATATTTGGAATTTTATTGCGAATGACAGCTTTGAAAAAGCAGATCGGCTTCTACAAACAATTGACAGCCAACTCCATATGCTGGCATCAAACCCACGTATGGGAAGAAAGCGTGATTCCTTAGCACCAAATCTGCGGAGTTTTCCAGTAGGGAATTATCTAATTTTCTACCGTTCTATCAACCAAGGGATTGAAGTCATTCGTGTTCTGCATGGAGCAAGAGATATCCAAAACCTTTTTGAAAATTCAGAAGATGATGAATAGGTTTTCAAATATCTAAAAACAAGGATTTAGTGCAGCAGGGCGCAGCGAATTACGAATTGGTATCACTTCTCCAAGTTCCAACCCAGGGCTACCGCTACTTGTTGAGCTAATTCTAGAGGATTGAAGGGTTTAGCGATCGCACCAATCGTTCCTATCTGGGCATAGGGACGGCGATCGGATGCTTGGATTTTGGCAGTTAATAAAATTACCGGGATTGCTTTGGTTACTGGATTTGCTTGTAACTTCTCAAAGGTGGCAATGCCATCCATATCTGGCATCATCACATCCAGTAGAATCGCATCTGGGTGGTAAGTTTCGGCTTTAATTATGCCTTCTTTACCAGAACCCGCTGTCTCTACTTTCCAGTCGGCGACTGTTTCCAAGCAAATCTTGGCAACTTCTTGAATATATTGCTCGTTATCAACCACTAGAATTCGCTTTGTTGTCATCATTGCTATTCTCCTGCTGGTTGTGAGTAATTCGTTGAAGTAATTCCATCACCCGTTGTTCAAATTCTTGAGTAGTCACGCGTCCTTTGGTCAAAAATTCTGTATGTCCTAACTTTAGTCGATTGTGTTCTGACTCATCCAAATCCCTAGCTGAGTAGACTAATACAGGAGTATTACAAAGATGATTGTGGTGCTGTAACCAATCCACCACGGCAAACCCATCACTCTCTGGCAAAATCAAATCGAGAATCATTAAGTCAGGATTCACTTCTTGACTCAGGCGGATTGCTTCGCGTCCAGTTTTGGCTAGGAAGGTTTCAATCTTATGCCTTTCAAACAAAGTAATCAGCAGTTGAGCTAAATCGATATCGTCTTCAACAATTAAAACCCGGACTCGCTTTGAAGATTTAGCTAACACCTGTTTGAGTGACTTTAACAGATGGTTTTCTGAAAATGGTTTATTTGCCCAGTTAACAAAATCTACATTAAATTGGTTGCTTGTGATTGGTTTATAGCCGTGACAAGTGACGGAAATTTTAGAAGAGTCTGGTAAATCAGTTTTTTGGCAAGTCCGGATCAAAGGCAGAGTAACGTAAAAGGTGCTACCTTCACCTAACACACTTTCAGCCCAGATGCGTCCACCATGCTGTTGCATAATGCTTTTACAAATTGCTAAACCCAAACCGGTACCATCATGATTGCGTGAATCAGAAGAATCAACTTGTTGAAAGCGCTCAAAGATAGTCTCAAGTTTATCAGCGGGAATACCGCGTCCAGTGTCTTTGACTGTTAATAAGACTTCATCCCCTTGATGTTGTACTCCTAACCAAACTGTAGACCCTGGAGACGAAAATTTAATGGCGTTACTCAAAAGGTTAGTTAAAGTTTGAACAATGCGATCGCAATCTGCCCATACTTGACCGGAGACATCCGAAATCAATAGCTGCACTCCTGCTTTATCAGCCAGAGGCTGCATGACATTTACTGCTTGAGCAATTAAATCAACGATATTGCAGATTTCTGGCTCCATTTTCGCCTTACCCGACTCGATGCGCTCAATGTCTAGGATGTCGTTGATTAAGCGTACTAAACGTTCAGTACTATCGGTAGCAATTTGTAGCAGGCGTTTTCCCTGTTCTGAGTCCGTTGGTAGCAAGCCACTGGCTAGCATTCCTAGAGAACCGTGAATTGAAGTTAAAGGTGTCCTGAGTTCATGGCTGACAACAGAGATAAACTCATCTTTCATGCGTTCGATTTGCTTACGCTCAGTCATATCACGCAATATAAACGTATAAAATTTTTCTTCACTCATGTCAATTTTGGAGATGGAAGCCTCTGCTGGAAATTCAGTACCATCCTTGCGGCGACCATATATTTCTCGGCGTTCTCCCATGCGGCGGGCAAGATTAGGCGATTTGCCAAAGTCAGTTACATGCTGATGATGCACGTCGTAAAAGCGCTGTGGCAAGAGTAAATCAAGTTTTTGTCCAATTACTTCTTGGGCAGAGTAGCCGAAAATTTTCTCTGCTCCTTGATTAAATAATGTGATGCATTGGAAGCCGTTAATAGAAATAATTGCATCATCAGCAATATCTAAAATCCGTGCAAATCGGGCTTGAGAAAAGCGTAATTCTTCCTGTGTCTGCTGACGTTCATCAAGTTGTGACTGTAATTGTCGATTCACGGTAATTAACTCAGCAGTGCGCTCGGCGACTCTCAATTCTAGTTCGTTGATTGCTTGGAGATTAGGGGATGAGGGGGATGACGGAGATGAGGGAGAGAGGAGAAGTTGCAGTAAGTCTTTTCCCTCTATTGCCCATCGCCTGCGCTCTCTATCTTCTTCCCTTGGTTCCCTGCTCCTTTGGGCTAGGCGTTGCCGCAAGTTTACCCGTTCTAAACTCTAAGTACGCTACAACAGAAAAAAGCCTCTGCTAAACCTGTGAAAAAACGAGTAACCCTCACCTTCCCCAAACGCGCTGTACAAATGCCGGTCACTTATGTACTGGCTAAAGAGTTTAACGTCGCCGCCAATATTATCCGCGCCCAAGTTGCCCCAAATCAAATTGGCAAATTGGTATTAGAATTATCAGGAGATATCGACCAATTGGATGCAGCGATTGAGTGGATGCGATCGCGCCACGTTAATGTTTCTCATTCTTTAGGCGAAATTGCCATCGACGAGGATGTCTGTGTCCACTGTGGCTTATGTACTGGGGTTTGTCCTACGGAAGCCCTCAGCTTGAACCCAGAGACATATAAGTTAACATTCACGCGATCGCGTTGTATCGTCTGCGAACAGTGTATCCCCAGCTGTCCTGTGCAAGCAATCTCTACCAATCTTTAACAATCCAAAATCCAAAATTGATATTATCCCAGCCCAAACACATCTGCGATTACACCATTATCAAGCACCAGCCTAGTTTTTGCTGGAGAGTCATAAACTACTAACAGGGAAGGTACGCCAGTGACATCTGTAAAAAGTGTAATTCCTTCAGCATGATCTTCCCGATTTCCATAGGGAATATCTTGTACAAAATCTGGATTAATAAAGGTATTTTCTCGCAAATTTACACCGTTTTTCCAGCGATAAAGTTGCACTGGCCCATCTAAATCCATTGTTGGCCCTGCTAAAATTAATAAGTCTTTGCCATCTACATACAAATCTCGAATTCCCAAACCATTTAACCAGATAAAATGTTTTTTATATACCTCTGTTGCTTCACCAATTTGCTTCAATTTCATCAATCCAGGGCTAGAATCTTCTAACTCTATCTCTAGTACCACAGCCCAACCCCGCAATACAGGCCCGCGCAAACCCATAAAAATCCGATTTTCATAAATGCCTATGCCTTCAATATCAAAGCCATTATCTTTTCCTGGAATTGCTGCTTTAATAAATGAGCCTAAATGAGAGTCTTCTGCTAAAGCTGTCATCAGCAAATTACCCTGATTTGTCACCTCTAATTTAGCAGCATTTAACTGCACATCTGGCTTTTGGGGATGTGGGCAAGATGAGAATAACTTCCCCTCTATTAAAGGAATCCTTCCTAAGAGGTAACGATTGGGTTCTGATTCAACTTTTGCTAGCCTCTTGAGATTTTTTGTATCGCTATTGTCGGGTTTAGGTTTTTTACGTTTGTAACTGTGAGAACCAATAAACCATAAGTAATAATCGTTGTAAGCAAGTCCTTCTATATCAATTTCTTGGTCTTCTGGTGCAGGTAAGCTGATAAATTCTGCTACCCGAAATTGTTGGTGTTCTGTAAATTTATCAGCATCAACTAAAGACAGACGTTCAATAGTTGAGGTTTCATCTGACCCCAACCACAAATACTTCTGGTCTGTTAGTAGCACCGCTGATAAGTCTTCTCTGTGTTCTTTAAAATTATCTACGAAAGTCAATAAAACTTGATTAAGCAAATGTGAGTTCGACATTTTGAATCATCTATATGGTTACAAAAATATTATTCATGTTATTATAATGTATGATTTAAGTTTCTAAAAAAATTATAAAAACTATCATTGATATCAAATAACCAGGACAATTTACTGCTCAAACCTTTGATAGATATGATATTTTTTAGATAAAAAATTAACATTTAATAAATATAGGATTCATATTTGATTTTTGAAATATACCTAGGGTGCGTTAGCCTTTGGCGTAACGCACCATTCTTCAGGATTTGGTGCATTATTGCGAAGCATAACGCACCCTACAGATACTTAAATTTTTTCAATAATCAAATCGGATTTCTATATAATACTTTATAGGTATGATTTAATATCAAAATCAAGTAAGTTGGTGTTATTAGATCTAACTGACGGGGCTATCGTGTGTGGTCAATTATTGATAAGGGTTTAAGCCTGTTTAGGTTTCTTAACATAACTTAGTTTATTTCCACCGACTGAACTTACATCCAACTTTTTAACTAATGTTATTATGCAATAACCTGATTAGGTATCTCAATTAATATCAATTATGAAATTAGCCACACATCCCACAGTAAAAACTCTAGGAGACTACGCCTACCAAGCGATTCAAAAACACTTTAAGAAAACCTTGAAGTGGGAAAAATCAGTTAAAAAAGATGAAGATCCGGAAGCACTTCATCAAATGCGAGTTGGAATGCGTCGTCTACGCACGGCTGTAACTAGGTTTGGCATAGCGGTAGATTTGCCCAAACCAATCAACGATAAAAATATCGGAAAAATAGCTCGTCGCCTTGGTAGTCTGAGAGATTTAGACGTACTCAAAGAAAGTTTAGAAAACAATTATAAACCAAATTTACCCCGCAAAGAACAGGAATCTCTGCAAACAGCTTTTGCCGCTTTGGCTAAACAACGCGAAGATGTCCTCTCAAGCGTGCAGAAAACATTAAAGGATGATCCTTACAAGTCTCTAAAAGAGGCATCCCAAAAGTGGTTAGAAAAACCCAGTTATCAAGCTTTGGCATCTGTGACCATTGGGCAAGTACTACCAGATTTATTGTTACCAGAAGTGAGTAATTTTTTACTGCATCCGGGTTGGTTAATTGGTACGGAATTTGTGGAATCAGAGGTGAAAGTCCAAAAAAACTGGGAACGAGAAAAGATAGAACAACAACTAACAACCGAAGGCGAAATTCTACATAGTTTGCGAAAAGAAGCTAAACGTATACGCTACCAAATGGAGTTATTTACCGAGTTATATGGCGAGTCTTTCGCGGCTTATGTTACAGAAGTCAAAAATATCCAAGAAATTTTGGGTACGATGCAAGATAGTGTGATTTTAGGTGACTGGCTTGGAGATATCTTCAAGTCAGAAATTCAAACTGAGCTACCTACCCTTGCTAGTTTATTAACTGAAAATCGTTACCAGTCTTGGCAGCAGTGGCAACCCTTACAAGAAAGATATTTGAAAACTGAAACTAGACATAGCTTTCATTTAACAATTCTGCACCCACTTTCGGGAGTAATAAATTAAATGTCAAACTGGTCGGGATCGCCTTGGCTGAAAAAGCCTAAGGTGCTTCCACCAATTCTGCCCCAAACAAAGTCATGAGACAATTCGACCCTTGATGACTCAATACAGTTCAGTATCGCTTGTGTCAAAAATGGAGGAGAAGATGACACGCTGGATTGCTGTTGGCTTGAGTATAACTATATCAATAATGTGCAGTATATTTACAGTGGTTAATCCTGCCGAAAGCAAAGTATCCCAGTTAAGTAATGAAGAAACTGCTGGAAACGAATTGGAAATAGTCAAAACACGTACTGATTTAATTCGTCTCAATGGTCAAAGAGTCAAAGTCATTGGACGTTATGTATCCAGAACTTGGAAACCCGACCCAAAATTTACGGGAATCCCTGGTTTCCAAGGACTTTATATCAAAGCGCATATTCTACTTGAAGATGGTGTGGAGGTGAGCATTTTTCCGTCTGGGAATAAACAATCGTTGCGATCGCCAGACGAAGCAGAGGAATATAATCATCAAATGGTTGAAGCCGTTGGAGTGGTGCAGTTTGAAGCCACACTGACTACGAATTCCCAAATCTGCGAATCGTTCATTAGCTTAACTCAATTAAAGCTGCACCTACAGGAAAGTAAAACTAATTCGTCACAGGAAGGCTACAGATGATGAGACTCTGATGCAGGGACAGCAAATCGCAACACTTCTTGTTATAAATTCTTCAGCAGAGTACTCGTATTTTCCACAAATTTAGTGTATGGTAATTATTCTGTCCAATTGTTGAATACTCAACTCTATCACATTCTATAAATCTGGCTGAACCTTGTTGAAAGACTATATCAGCCTGTCGAAGAATCAGCATTCAGATTCTCTTTTTTTATGGCCACTTTTCCAAGTCTTTAACATATATGAAAATCATCAAAAAATCCGAAAAGCTAACCCTGAAGAAGATGAAGGAAATGGAAGAAGCTGAAGACCAGATTCTTCAAGGTGAAACCATTGATTTTTCCGAACCTGCGGTTGAAGAAAAACCACTAATTACTCCGGACTTTCCAGTAATGACCCCGGAATATAACGAACCAAATTATATTCCCGTGCGTGACAATCCTTTAGTTCAATCTGTTGGTAACTCAGGCTGGCAACCTTCTGATATTTGGCGGGAGATGAGAGTGGATAGTTTTTATGGCGAATAGAGTGCTTTTCTAGCAAATCTTATGCTTCCCGCAGTGTAAGCCAACGTATTTGTTGGGTTTCGCTTCGCTTAACCCAACCTACAAAAAATGGAACTGGAAAACAACAGTTGGAGAAAAATCAAATTTTGAATTGCTGTTTCTCAGTCAAAGCCATTGCAATTCCTTTTTCGTAGTAAGCTGCTTCATTAATAAAAACAGGCCAAGCCGTAGATTCGCTTTGATAAACAATTGTTTGGTTATCAAAAGTGAGAAACATCCGATCTCCTGGATTCAAGGCTTGGTAATCTTTGTCTTGCAGCTGTGGATGAATCATACCAAAGATTGTGCCATCCTGTTTTTTTGGGTAGTCTACAACAAATAGGTGCTGATAAACAGTTAATGTTTCCTTAGTTGGTGGAATTTTACCCTGGTTAAATTGTTCTAGATAATCTAAAATGCCATGAATTAGTTTTTCGGTTTGTTGGAATAAGGTTGCTTTTAAAATACCTTGGGCAATGGGGCCAACTTCAATGGCAAAGCCTAATTCACACAAAGAATTCACAAAGGGATTTTCTGCAATTGATTTAAAATTGCAGCAATAAACTTTAACTAAAGGGTTAATTTCACTCAGATAAGCAGCTAGCTTCAAGTTAAAGGGATTAGTGTTTACCAAAATAATTGTCAGACCCATATTAGCTGTGGTGCTGTGCAAGTCTAAGATGAAATCTGCTTGTTTATCCCCATTTGATGCTAAACTATTTTGAAGTGATTTAGCTTGCAATTCTTCGTAACTATTAAGAGTAAGATTTTGTAAATCTTGTCTGAGAAAACAGCGATTTAAATCTTTATCTAAATATCGCCTTGTTGCTGCAAACGCCTGAGGATTTGCTAATAGAGTAACTGTCTCAAAACTTGGTCTAGTAATCAAGTCGGGAAACTGGGCAAATTTTTGAATTAAATAAGCTCCTGTAAACTCATTACCATGAGTTCCACCAACAATTGCAACTCGATTAATTTTGTTCACGATCGCACCAACTTTTATATCCAGCCATCGAGGTATTTTCTCAATGTACCCTATAACGCATTCACTTTAGCGATGCGATCGCGGTTATGTGGTTGATTCAGATATGACATATCAGGGCCATCGGGAATAATTCCGCCAGGGTTGAGTGGAAACAAGTTACCGTAGTAGTCGCGTTTCACAGTTTCTACGTCGCAAGTGTCAGCAACACCAGGAAGCTGATATAAATCTCTTAAGTAAACTCCGAGGTTTTCATAGTCTCGAATGCGTCTGCGATTACATTTAAATAAGCTGTAATAGACGCTATCGAAGCGAAATAATGTGGTAAATAAACGCACATCTGCAAGGGTGAGATGGTCGCCGCACAAATATCTACTAGTTTCCAGTGCGGTATCAATTTCATCAAGAACTGTGAATACTTCATTACAGGCTTGATTATACGCTTCTTGGCTTTGGGCAAAGCCGCAGCGATACACGCCGTTATTTACTGCATGGTAAATTTTCTCATTCCACCAGTCAATTTTTTCTTTGAGTTCTTCTGGATAAAGATCCAATGTTGGGTTGTTGGCGAACTCATTAAATTGAGAGTTGAGCATGACAATAATTTCTGAACTCTCATTGTTGACGATGGTTTTTGTTTGATTATCCCACAGAATTGGGACTGTAACGCGTCCAGTGTAGCCCGGTTCTGCTCGCTGATAAAATTCAACTAAGGTGCGACAACCTTGTTCTTCTTCGTTGAATACCCAACCACCTTCAATGGGAGAAGGAGAGACGATACATACTGATATTACCGCTTCGAGTTTTTTGAGCGATCGCACTACTAAAGTCCGGTGCGCCCAAGGACAACCCAACCCAACATAAAGTCTATAACGTCCTGCTGCCGGTTGGTAAGGATTCCCCTCTTCGGTGCCGATGAAGTTGCGAAACTGGCTACTAGGACGAATATATGCTCCTGATTTATTGGTAGGAGCAAGCTTTGACATCATTATCCGCCAAAGAGTCGTCCAAACAAACATTCCCAGCCAAATAATCAGTTTTGGCGGAAGTGAGCGACCTTTTTTCTTGGGGAGAGTTTTAGTGTCATCTAATGGGGTTGAGTTGCTCATGGCGACAATCTGTTTCCACTCTTACAACTTACCTTACAGCAATTTTCAGGTAAATAGGCCATGCGGTAGGGGCGCACAGCTGTGCGCCCCTACGATGGGACGTTTTTTTATTGGAAGTCCCTTAAGCCATTTCAAACTCTAACTGATGACTCTTGAGAAAATCATGGGTGAAATGATCTACCACATTTGTATCAGCTAGTTCTAAGTTATAAAAATCTACAGTTTCATGTTCAAAATATGGCCCGGCGTGCCAAGTTCCTTCATGTAATTTAATAAAACAATTTCCAGGAATGCGGAAAGCAGCTATTTTTTCTAAGACTGGTTCATTCACATCATTATTTGGCGGAGAAACTGCAATTAACCAATCTTTTCCTTCTAAGGAACCCAAACACTGAGTACATTGCACGTGGCGAGTAATTTTATGAAACTTTCGCCCCCTTTTATCCAACCGCATAATATAAAATCGCGGAGTTCCATTTTGCAAGTTTAATTGAGCATCTTCGGTATCATAAGCTTTGCCGTCTTGACTGGCAGAAATTACCTGTCCATAAGGCGCAAAGTTTTCCGGCGTCACCCATTGGGCTGGCAATTGTTGTACTGTTTGTGAGTTACTCATATCAAAATTTTTGATGTTAAAAATTCAGAATCAGTGGATTGAGAAGGTTTGGATACGCAAGTTTGATAATTTCAACAAAGTTAGGGGTGGTCAGATCCCCGACTTCTTCAAGAAGTCGGGGATCTTGCAGTCCATCAAACATTGTTAATTTTTCAACCATTCTGAATTCTGAATTCTGACTCCTGACTCCGAAACAATATTAACTAGCCAGATAACTACGTACTTGTTCCTTTTGACGCCTGAGAAGACTGAGGGCTTTTTGTTCTATTTGACGCACTCGTTCTCGACTAATGCCCATGCGATCGCCAATTTGTGCTAAAGAAAGTTCATGTCCGTCTGTCAGGCCAAAACGCAAGGTTAATATTTCTCGTTGCTGGGGAGATAGCTTTGACAATAAGTTGTGTAAGTCTTGGTGCAAAGACTCTTCTGCGGCGTAGTCTTCGGGAGAAAGTCCGTCGTCTTGCAAGATGTCTTGCAATTCTGTATCTTGCTGTTCGCCGACTCGCGCTTCTAGGGAAAAAGGCTGACGCGCTAAAAACAAACACTCACGAATTTGGCTTGGTGTCAATGACAAGGCTTCGGCAATTTCAGCTGTGCTGGGAACGCGACCTAATTGTTGAGATAATTCTCGCTGTACCCGCTTAATTTTATTCAGTTTTTCAAAGATGTGAATTGGTAGTCTAATTGTACGTCCTTGTTGAGCGATCGCTCTTGTGATTCCTTGACGAATCCACCAGTAAGCATAGGTAGAAAACTTATAACCAAGGGCGGGATCGAATTTATCTACCCCTCGTTCTAAACCCAAAGTTCCCTCTTGGATTAAATCCATAAATTCCAAGTTACGGTGCTGGTATTTCTTCGCCACTGCTACCACTAACCTGAGATTAGCTTGAATCATTTTCTGCTTGGCTTGCTGTCCTTGATTTAGTTGTTGCTGCAACTCCACAACACTCAAGTTCGTATGGTCTGCCCATTCTTGCAGCGTCGGTTCATTCTTCAGTTTCACAGCCAATTCTTCTTTAGCTGCTAATAAATTCATCATCTGCTGCACCTTTTGGGCAAAAACCACTTCTTGCTCACGAGTCAACAAATCTACACGCCCGATCTCTTGCAGATAAATACGCACAATATCATCTGTAGTTCGAGCTTTTTTATCTGCAA
>VFQR01000884.1_pt1 | contig 28883 bp, 20 predicted proteins | sample 3512321 | NCBI WGS metagenome assembly VFQR01 (sample SAMN10412374, study PRJNA504923) | tailings metagenome | isolation source: Relicate 3 Philex TSF1 revegetated site | place: Philippines: Tuba, Benguet | collected 2017-08-29 | reverse complement strand
TCGCGGGACCTTGAGCGGCAGGACTGCGGCCGCGAGTTGTCCGGACAAACGCGGCCGGCTACTCTGTGCGCCGTGGGAAGGATCGTTCCATGAGAAACAGGACACGGCGCTAGTGCCCGCCCAGCCGCTCTATGCGCGGATCGAGGCGCGGCTTCGCGAGCAGATCGCCGCCGGCCGCCACCCCGTCGGCGGCCTGCTGCCGACCGAGGCGGAACTGTGCAGCACGCTCAAGGTCTCCCGCCACACGGTGCGGGAGGCGCTGCGCCGCCTGGTCGAGGCGGGTCTCGTCGAGCGCCGCCAGGGCGCGGGCAGCATCGTCGTGGCGCGCGAGCCGCCGCGCGGCGAGGTGCATGCCATCCGCAACATCGACGGCCTCATGCAATACGCGGTGGATACGCGGCTGATCATCCAGCAGCACGGCCTCGCCCCGCTCAGCGTGGAGGAGGCGGCGCAGACGCTCGGCGAGCCCGGCGCGCAATGGCTGAAGGTGCAGGGCCTGCGTGTCGGGAATGACGGGCGGCCGCTTGCAACCGTCAGCGTGACCGTGCATCCCCGCTTCGCTTCGATCGAGCCCGAATTGCCGGAGCGTGGCGCGATCTATCGTCTCATCGAGCAGCGCTTCGGGCTGGAAGTGGCGGAAGTCGTGCAGGAGATCTCCGCCGGGCCCATGCCGCCTGCCGTCGCCGCCGCGCTCGGCCGCCGGCCGCGCGCGACGGGCATGCTCTTCGTGCGCCGCTACGTGCTGCCGGACGGCCAGACCCTGTTGGTCTCGCGCAGCTGGCACCCGGCGGAGCGCTTCACCTATGCGATGCGGCTGCGCCGGCAGGAGGCATGATGTGGCCAGGTGAGGCGCGGCTGGCGCTCAGCATCGTCGTCAATGTCGAGGAAGGGGCGGAGATGTCCATCCGCGACGGCGACAAGGGGCCGGAGCCGGTGGATGAGCTCGGCGTCGCGCTGAAGGTGCCGATCCGCAACTTCGCGAACGAGTCCAACTACGAATACGGCATCCGCGCCGGCTGGCCGCGGGTGCAGGCGGTGCTCGCGAAGCACGCCATTCCCGCCACCTTCACCGCCGCCGCCGTCGCGCTGGAACGCGCGCCGCAGATCGGTCGCGCCATCGCCGAAGCCGGGCATGAGGCGTGCAGCCATGGCTGGCGATGGGTGCACCAATTCTCCTACGACGAGGCGCGCGAGCGCGACTTCGTCCGCAAGGCCGTGGAGGGCATCCGCGCGACCACGGGCGAACGGCCCTTCGGCTGGCTCTCCCGCTACCTGCATTCGCCGCGGCTGCGCCGCACGCTGGCGGAGGAAGGCTTCCTCTACCACATGGATGATTTCTCGGACGACGTGCCGCGCTGGGATGTGGTGGAGACCGATGCGGGGCCGCGCGCCATCGTCATCGTGCCGTACGCGCTCGACAGCAACGACATGAAGTTCTGGCTCGCGCCTGGCTACACCCCGCAGCAATGGCTGGACTACGCCATCGAGACCTTCGACGTGCTGTGGGAGGAAGGCGCCGCCGCGCCGCGGATGATGTCGCTCGGCGTGCATCTGCGCATCATCGGCCGGCCCGGCCGCATCCGAGCCTTCGACCGTTTTCTTCAATACGCCCGCAGCAAGTCTGGCGTGTGGTGCGCGACGCGGCTGCAGATCGCGCGCGCCTTCGCCGCGCGCGTGCCGGCACCTGTGGAGCCCGCAACGCGATGACCTACGATATCGGCCAAGCCTTTGCGGATCACGCGGCCCGGGTGCGGTTCGACGATCTCTCGCCGCTGGCGGTTGCCAAGGCCAAGACCTTCCTGCTCGACACGCTCGGCGTCGGGATCGCCGGCAGTTCGGGCGCCAATGTCGCGGCGGTGCTCGATCTCGCACGGCAATGGGGGCCGGCGGATGAGGCAACCGCCTGGGTCGGTGGCGCCCGCATGTCCGCGGGCTCCGCGGCGATCGCCAATGCCTATCTGATACACTGCCTGGAATTCGACTGCGTGCATGAGGGTGCGGTCGTGCACCCCATGGCCACCCTGCTCTCCGCCCTCACCGCCTGGTGCGAACGCGAATCCGTCCGCGACCGGCCGGTCAGCGGCAGCCGTTTCCTCGCGGCGATGGCGGTCGGCGTGGATGTCGCGGGCCATCTCGGCATGGCGACGGATGGCCCGCTGCGCTTCTTCCGCCCTGGCACCGCCGGCGGCTTCGGCGCCGTCGCCGCCATCGCCAACCTCGCCGGCTTCGCGCCCGAGACCATCCGCAGCGCCTTCGGCCTGATGTATGCGCAGACCTGCGGCACGATGCAGTCGCATCTGGAAGGCTCGCCCGCGCTCGGCCTGCAGATCGGCTTCAACGCCCGCGGCGCCATTGCCGCCTGCGACCTGGCGGCGGCCGGCCTGCAGGGCCCGCGCGACGTCTTCCACGGCCGCTACGGCTACTACGTGCTGATCGAGGACGGCCAATTCCACCCGGAGCGCGTCGCCGAGCGGCTGGGCAAGGTGTGGGAGATCGCGGAGCTTTCGCACAAACCCTTCCCCTCCGGCCGGCTGACCCATGGCGTGATCCACGCGCTGCGCGATCTGATGCGCCTGCACGGCTTCGCTCCGGACGAGCTGGAGGAGTTGGTCTGCTACGTCCCGCCGCTGGTGCGCCGCCTGGTCGGGCGGCCCGACATTCCCGACCCGGGCTCCAACTACGCCAAGCTCTGCCTGCCCTTCGTCGCGGGGGTCTGGCTGACACATGGCGCCTGCGACGTGCCGCATTTCCGCGGCGAGGCGCTGCGCGATCCCCGCGTGCACGCCTTCGCCGCGCGCATCCGCCACGAGCCCGACGGCAACACGGACGAGAACGCGCTCGATCCGCAGCGCTTCGTGGCACGGCTGCGCTCCGGCGCCATTCATGAGCTCGTCCTGCCGCACGCCTATGGCCACCCCAAGGCGCCGCTGACGGACGAGGAGAACGTGGCCAAGTTTCTCCGCTGCTGGGGCCATGCGGAACCCGCCTTGCCGGCCGAACGCGCGCAGCGCGTGATCGCGATGGTGCAGGGTGTCGAGGGGCTGTCCGACATCGCCGCGCTGCCGGCGCTGCTTGCCGGGCGCGATTGACGGAGCGCAGCCTGCCACCTATTTGTCCGGACAAATATTCCGGGGAGTGCGAGGATGGACACCGACGACGACGCCCTGCTCGACGCGATCGAGAAATGGCTGGAACGCGATGTCCGCCCTCACGTGCTGAGGCTGGAGCATGCCGACGAATACCCGCATGCGATGGTCGCGCAGATGGCCGAACTCGGCCTGTTCGGCGCGACAATCCCGGCGGAATATGGCGGCCTCGGCCTTTCCGCGACCACCTATGCGCGGATCGTCGAGAAGATCGCCGAGACCTGGATGTCGCTCACCGGCATCTTCAACAGCCACCTCATCATGTGCGCGATCGTCACGCGGCTCGGCACCGAGGAGCAGAAGCGGAGGTGGCTGCCGCGTTTCGCCACCGGCGAGATGCGCGGCGGCCTCGCCCTGACCGAGCCCGATTGCGGCACCGACCTCCAGGCGATCCGCACGCGCGCGCGGCGCGACAACGAAGGCTATGTCGTCAACGGCACCAAGACCTGGATCAGCAACGGCATCGAAGGCTCCTGCTTCGCGCTGCTGGTGAAGACCGATCCGGATGCCGAGCCGCGCTACAAGGGCATGTCCATGCTGCTCGCGCCGAAGGGCGAGGGCTTTCGGGTCGGCCGCAAGCTGGAGAAGCTCGGCTACAAGGGCATCGACAGCGCCGAGCTGATCTTCGAGGATTATCGCGTGCCGTCCGAGAACCTGATCGGCGCCGAGGGCAAGGGGCTGAACGCGGCGCTTTCCGGCCTTGAACTCGGCCGCATCAACATCGCCGCGCGCGGCTGCGGGCTCGCCTCGGCCGCGCTTAAGGATTCCGTGCGCTACAGCCAGATCCGGCGCACCATGGGCAAGCCGATCTGCGAGCACCAGGCAATCCAGCTCAAGCTCGGCGAGATGGCAACCCGCCTGCAGGCCGCGCGGCTGCTGACCTATGACGCGGCCCGCGCCTACGACAAGGGCGAGCGCTGCGACATGGAGGCCGGCATGGCCAAGTACTTCGCCTCCGAGGCCGCGGTCGAGAATAGCCTGGAGGCCATGCGCATCCACGGCGCCTATGGCTACTCCAAGGAATACCATGTGGAACGCTATTTCCGCGACGCGCCGCTGATGTGCATCGGCGAGGGTACCAACGAGATGCAGCGCATCATCATCGCCAAGCAGCTCGTCGCGCGGAACCCCGTGTGATGAAGCTCGTCGGCGTCCGCGTCCTCGACCTGTCGCTGTTCCTGCCGGGCCCCTACCTGACGACGGTGATGGCCGACCACGGCGCCGAGGTGATTAAGCTGGAACCTCCCGCCGGCGAGCCCGTGCGCCATATCGGCCTGCGCGCGGGCGGGGAGAGCGTGTGGTTCCGCAACACCCATCGCGGCAAGAAGTCCATCGTGCTGAACCTGAAGGACAAGGCCGATCTCGCTGCGCTGCACGACATCGTGGGGACCGTGGACGTGATGCTGGAATCCTTCCGTCCGGGCGTCGCCGACCGGCTCGGCATCGGCGCAGCCGCGATGACGGCGCTGAACCCGCGCCTGATCTACTGCTCGATCTCCGCCTTCGGCCAGGACGGCCCGCTGCGCGACCGCCCCGCGCATGACCTGGCGGTGGAGGCGCTGGCCGGCACCGTCTCGATCAGCCTCGGGCAGGATGGCAAGCCCTCGCATCCCAACGTCCCGCTTGCCGATGTCTGCGCCTCCACCCTCGCGCTCAGCGCGATCCTGATGGCGCTCTACCGGCGCGAGAAGACCGGGCGCGGCGATGTGGTGGACATGGCGATGTTCGACGCCACGCTCTCCTGGCTGCCCAACGCGACCGGCGCCGTCTTCGCGGAGGACCGACCGCCGGTCCCGAAGCAGGAACGCCAATGGGGCGGTGGCGCCTTCTACAACATCTACGCGACGCGCGACGGCAAGTGGGTGGTGCTCGGCGGCAGCGAGCACAAGTTCGTCGAGACCCTGCTGCACGCACTCGCCCGGCCAGACCTGATCGAGGCCGCATCCGGCCCACCCGGCCCCGCGCACAAGCCGGCTGAGGATTTTCTTCGCGCGACCTTCGCGACCCGGACGCGGGACGAATGGGAAGCCTGGTTCGAAGGCCGCGATGTCTGCTTCGCGCCGGTGCTCGACCTGCGCGAGGCGTTCCACCAGCCCCACACCGAAGCCCGGCGCATGCTGGTGCGCGACGCGGACGGCAACCTCCATATCGGCCTGCCCATCAAGTTCCGCGACGAGCCCGGCACGCTGAACCCCCGCCTGCCGAAGCTTGGCGAGCACACCGCCTCTGTCCTCGCCGAGGCACGCCGCCGGCTCGGCGATGGCTGAGCCCTCGCTCACCGAGGGCCTGGTCGTGCTGCTCGCGCGGCCGATCGCGGAGCGCGACCGCCGCCGCGCCGCGCTGCATCTTCTGGACTGGATCGGCTGCGCCGCCGCAGGCGCCGCGAGCGAGGCCGGCCAGATCTTTCGCGAACACGCGTCCCGCCAGCCATGGGGCGCCGCGCGCATCGTGCTCGGCGCGCGCAACACGGCGCGCGATGCCGCCTTCGCCAATGGCGCCTTCGGCAATGTGCTGGAGATGGACGACGTCCATCGCGAGGCGATCCTGCATCCCGGCCCCGCCATCATCCCCGCCGCGCTGGCGCTCGCCGCCGAACGCGACGCCGGCGGCCCCGCGCTGCTCGATGCGATCATCCGCGGCTACGAGGCGATGATCCGCATCGGCCGCTCGATGGGGCCCGGCCATTACGCACGCTTCCATCCCACCTCGACGATGGGCGCCTTCGGCGCCGCTTCGGCCTGCGGCGCCCTGCTTGGCCTCGATGCCGCGGCCATGATGCACGCGCTCGGCAATGCCGGGAGCATGGCGGGCGGCCTCTGGCAATGCCGGCACGAGCCGGTGATGACCAAGCAGTTCCACACCGCGCGCGCCGCCGCCGCCGGCCTCGAAGCCGCGAGCCTGGCGGGCGCCGGCCTCACCGGCCCGCGCTTCATCCTCGAAGGCCCGCAGGGTGTCTTCGCCGGATTCGCGCCCGATGCGCGCCCCGCCCGCGTCCTCGAGGAGCCCGACGCGCCCTGGCTGATCCATGCCGTCAGCTTCAAGCCCTGGCCCGCCTGCCGCCACGCCCATGCCGCGGTGGATGCCGCGCTCGCCCTGCGCGACCGCCTTGGCGGCCGCGCCATCGCGGCCGTGCAGGTAGACGCCTACGCGGATGCCGTGACCTTCTGCGACAAGCCGAGCCCGCGCACCGTGATCGAGGCAAAGTTCTCCTTCCAGCACGCGGTCGCCGTTGCGCTGCTGCGCGGCCGCCCGGCGCTGGCCGATTTCGATCCCCCCGCCATTGCCGATCCGGCGCTCGCCGGCCTCCGCGCCCGCGTGACCATCGCCGAGGACCAGGCGCTGACGCGCGCCTATCCGCTGCATTTTGGCGCCGCCGTCACGGTGACGCTGCCCGATGGCGCGACGCTGCGCGAGGCCGTCCCCGATGCGCTCGGCGATCCCGAGAACCCGCTCGACGAAAGCGCGATCCGCGCCAAGGCTGCGACCCTGCTGGAACGCGCGGGCGTCGCCCGCCCCGACGCCGTGATCGCCGCCGCGCTCTCCCTCGCAGATGGCGCTTCCGCCGCCGATCTCAACGCCGCCCTGCCCTGACGGGAGACGCGCATGACCTTCGACTACGTCACCGCGATGGAGCCGGAGGCGCTGCGCCGCGATTTTCCCATCGGCCCGGATTTCCCGCGCGCCCTCGCCATCACGCGCGACGAGCTGCGCGCCCGCCAGGAACGCGATTTCACCCGCATCATGCAGTTCGCCTGGAAGGTGCCCTTCTACCAGCGCCACTGGGCCGCGAAGGGCATCGAGCCAGGCGACATCCGCTCGCTCGACGACCTGCCGAAACTGCCGAGCTACGACAAGGCCGACATCATGGCGAACGTCGCGGCGCACCCGCCGCTCGGCGATTTCCACGGGCAGGACGCGCATCCGCCCGAGCGCCGCCCGCAGATCATCTTCCACACCACCTCCGGCACCACCGGCAAGCCGCAGCCCCTGTTGTTCGGTCCGAAATCGCGCGAGGTGCAGAACCGCCTGCTCGCGCGGCTCTACCTTCTCGCCGGCATGACGCGGGACGACGTGGTGCACAGCGTCTATGGCCACGGCCTGATCAATGGCGGCCACTACGTGCGGGAGACGGTGCAGCACTGGGTCGGCGCGCGCTTCATGTCGGCGGGCACCGGCGGGGAGACGCGCAGTGCGCAGCAGGTCTTTCTCATGAAGGAGTTCGGCGCGACCTGCATCGTCGGCTTCGCCGACTACATCCGCCGCCTCGCCGATGTCGCCCGCGAGGAAGGGTTCGTGCCCGGCCGCGACATTCGCATCCGACTGATCTGCGCCCATCTCGGCAGCGAGACGCAGGCGAGCCTGTCCGCGGCCTGGGGCGGCCCGGCGGTGTTCGACTGGTACGGCGTCGGCGACACCGGGATCATCGCGGGCGAGGGTCCCGACCGCACGGGGATGCATGTGTGGGAGGACGCGCATGCGCTGGAGATCGCCGACCCGGACACTGGCGCGCCGGTCGAAGCGGGGCGCCTCGGCGACATGATCTGCACCTGCCTTTTCAAGGACGACATCTTCCCGATCATCCGCTTCAACACCCATGACGTGACGGAGGAGGTGCTCGGCGCGAACCCGCTCGGCCTGCCCTTCCGCCGCATCCGGGGCTTCCTCGGCCGCAGCGACAACATGGTGAAGCTGCGCGGCATCAACCTCTTCCCCACCGGAATCGGCGCGCTGCTGGTCGAGCACGCGGAGACCGCCACCGGCGAGTTCCTCTGCCGCGTGCATCGGGACGGCGCGCGCGATGCGATGACCGCGCATCTCGAAGTGCGTGGCGAGCGTGGCGACGCGCTGCGCGCGAGGCTCGAAGCCACGCTGAAGACCCGCCTCGGTGTCGAGATCGCGGTCGCGCTGGAGGAACCCGGCGCGCTTGCCGCGCTGACCCAGGTGGAGCACCGCCAGAAGGCGATCCGCCTGCTGGACGAACGCCGATGACCCGCGACGAGATCGCGGCGCGCGACGCCCCGCTCGGCATCTTCTGGCACCTGGCGCCGCAGCCGCCCTCCGGCAGCGGCGCGCTCTCCGGCCTCACCCTCGCCGTGAAGGACAATGTTGACGTTGCCGGCATGCCGACCACCGCCGGCATCGCCGCCTTCGCGCACCGCGTCGCCGCACAGGACGCGCCCTGCATCGCCGGGCTGCGCCGCGCCGGCGCGGCGATTCTCGGCAAGGTCGCGATGCATGAAGGCGCGCTCGGCGCCACCACCGATGCGCCGCGGCTCTGCCAGAACCCGCTCCGCCCCGGCTTCACGCCCGGCGGCTCCTCCGGCGGCTCCGGCGCGGCCATCGCGGCGGGCCTCGCCGATCTCGCGATCGGCACGGACACGATGGGCAGCGTGCGCATCCCCGCCGCCTATTGCGGCGTGGTCGGGCTGAAGCCGACCGCCGGCCTCGTCTCCCGCAGCGGCGTCGTGCCGCTCTCGCCGCGGCTCGATCATGTCGGCATGCTTGCCGCCACGCCGCGCCTCGCCGCGCGTGGGCTGGAGGCGATGGTGGGCGACGATGCCGCCGACCCCGCCTCGCGCCCGGCGCCGCAAGGTTGGCACGCGGTGCCGCGACAGCCCGCGACGATCGCCGGCCTTCGCATCGGCCTGCCGCAGCCGGGCCTTGCTGCGCCGATGGAGGACGCCGTTCGCACCGCCTGGGAGGAAGCGGCCGCGCGCCTCCGCGACCTGGGTGCGATCGTGGCGCCGGTGCCCGTGCCGGGCTGGGACCCCTCGCCCACGCGCCGCGCCGGCCTGCTCTGGATCGAGGCCGAGGCCGCCGCCCTGCATGAGGCGCTGATCGACGACCCCGAGGCCGCCACGCCCGCCTTCCGCGCCGCGCTGGACTATGGCCGCAAGCTCACCGGTGTTCGCCTGGCGCGCGCGGAGTTCCGGCTGGAGGAGGCGCGCGCCGGCATCCTGCGCGCCCTCGATTCCTGCGACGTCCTGCTGCTGCCCACCGCGCCACAGCGCGCCTTCGCGCATGGCACGCCGGTACCGCCCGACCAGGCGGATTTCTGCGCCATCGCCAATATCGCGGGGCTGCCGGCCTTGGCGGTGGCGTGGCCAGCGGCGGGCCTGCCGGCCTCCATCCAGATCATCGGCCGCGCCTACGCCGAAGCCGATCTCGTCGGGCTCGCCGAGGCGATGACCGCGCCTTGAATCGCAAGGCTCAGGCGAGTTCCTCGACGCGCCGCATCACGGCGGCGCCCGCCTTCGCCCAGCATTGATGGCCGTGGATCAGGATGGCGATGGACAGCGCCTCCATGATCTGCCCCGGCGTGAGCCCGGCGCGCAGCCCCGCCTCCGCGTGCGCGACCGCGCCCTCCACATGCCCCGCGACGACATCGAGCACGATGAACACCAGTTCCTTCGACGCAAATTCGAGATGCCCCTCCGGCGGCGCCCGATAGACCGCCTCGCGCTGCGCGAGATAGGCTGCGAAGGTCTCGGGCGCATGCCGGCGCAGCAGCGCGACGCTCTCCGGCACGCTGCCGATCGTGCCGCCGAAATGCTCCTCCGCGCTCGTCATCGCGCCTTCCCCCTGGCCTGATGCCGCACACTATCCGAGGCGTCTGCCGGGGCGCCAGATTTGTCCGAACAAGTGTTGCCAAGCCCGCCGCGCCCATGGTTAGGTCACGCCAGGGAGCTTCGGAGGGACGACGATGCAGCGACGCGACATGATGCGGGCCGCGGGCGGCCTTGCCATCGCCGGCCTCACGGGTCCGGCCATGGCCCAGGCGCCGACGCGCTGGGACGTCTCCATTCCGTGGGGACCGTCCGAGTTCCACACTGTCAACGCCCAGCGCTTCGCGCGCGAGGTCGGCACCGCGACCAACAACGCCGTGCAGATGACGGTGCACCCCGGCGGCTCGCTCGGCGTCCGCGCCAATGAGACGGTGCGCGCGATCGGCGATGGCGTGGTGCCGATGGCGGAATTCGCCGCCTTCCAGAACGTGGGCGACCTGCCGCTGCTCGGCATCGAATCCATCCCCTTCCTGATCGCCAACTACGACGAGCTGAAGACGATGCACGACATCGTCCGCCCGACCTGGGAACGCGAGCTCGAACGGCGCAACCAGCTCGTGCTCTACATCGTCCCCTGGCCGATGCAGTGCTTCTACTTCAAGCGCCCGATCGCGACGGCGGCCGACCTGCGCGGCATCCGCATGCGCACCTATGACCGCGTGACGGCCGACATGGTGACGCGCCTCGGCATGGTGCCGCAGCAGCTCACCAACCCCGACGTCGTGCCCGCGCTCGCCTCCGGCCGCGTGGATGCGGTGATGACCAGCGGCACCACCGCCGTCGCGCAGCGCTACTGGGAATTCCTGAAGCACACCTACATCACCAACCATCTCTGGGCGTCGAACCTGATGGTGGTGAACCTCGAATCCTGGCGCCGCCTGCCCGCGGCGACGCGCACCACCATCCAGGACCTGGCAAAGCGGCTGGAGCCCGAGTTCTGGAACGTCTCCAAGGCGGAACACGACACCCGCATGAACGAGCTGCGCCAGAACGGCATGACGGTGGAAGCGCCCGCCGAGGCGCTGATGCAGGCGCTGCGCCAGGCCACCGCGACGATGGTGGACGATTTCGCCCGCGCCACGCCCGCCGCGGCGCCGATCATCCAGCAGTTCCGGCAGCGCGTCGGCCGGGCGTGATTCCGGCGAATGATCGGGGGGCGCCGCCCGCCCCGCTCGCCGCGCTGCTCCGCCTGCTCGACACGCTCTGCGCCATCGGCGCGGGCGTGGCCGCGCTGGCGGCGGCGCTGCTCGCCCTGATCCTGATCACCGAGGTCGGCGTCACCAGCTTCGCCAACTGGTCGCAGCCCTGGGCGGTGGAATACGCCATCTACCTGCAATGCTTCGTGCTGTTCTGCGGCAGCGGCTGGACGCTGCGGCAGGGCGGGCACATCCGCGTCGGCATCCTGCTCCAGGCGCTGCCTGCTGGCGCGGTTCGGCTGCTCGACCTGCTCGGCACCGCCTTCGCGATCGGCGTGATCGGCTTCGCGAGCTGGGCGCTATGGCAGCAGGTGCTGCGCACCTTCGATTTCGGCTCGACCTCCTTCTACCCGATGGCGACGCCGATCTGGATCCCGCAGGGCGTGCTGACGCTCGGGGTCACGCTGCTGCTGCTCGCCTTCGTCGCGCGGCTGATCCGGCTTGCCTTCGGGCAGCAGCCCGACCTCGGCGCGGGCGGCGCCGGCGTGGAATGACCGGGCCGCTCTTCCTCGTGCTCGGCATGCTGGTGGTGACGCTCGCCGGCGGCGTCTGGGTGGGCGTTGCGCTGATGTCAATCGGCATCGTCGCGCTCGAGATGTTCCGCGACATGCGGGTGGACCGCTTCCTCGCCGGGGACATCTGGTCCTCCTCCACCTCGGTCGAGCTCATCACGCTGCCTCTCTTCATCCTGATGGGCGAGCTGCTGTTCCATACTCGCCTGTCAGAGAACCTGTTCCGCGGCCTCTCTCCGTGGACACGGCGCCTGCCCGGCCGTCTCGTACATGTGAACGTGATGGGCTGCACGCTCTTCGCCGCTGTCTCCGGCAGCAGCGCCGCGACGACCGCGACCGTCGGCCGCATCACCCTGCAGGAATTGCTGTCGCGCGGCTATGACCGCCGCCTCGCGGTGGGCTCGCTCGCCGGCGCGGGGACGCTCGGCTTCCTGATCCCGCCCTCGATCCCGCTGATCGTCTACGGCGTGGTCGCGGATGTCTCGATCCTCGAATTGTTCATCGCCGGCGTGGTGCCGGGCCTCGGGCTCGCGGCGATGTTCATGGGCTGGATCGCCTTCCGTGCCTGGCGCGATCCGTCGCTCGTGCCACCCGTCGAGCCCGCCATCCCGCGCGCCGAGGCGCTGCGCGCGCTCGGGAACCTCTTTCCCGTCGTCTTCCTCATCCTGTTCGTCATGGGAAGCCTCTATTTCGGCTTCGCCAGCATCACGGAGGCCGCCGCGATCGGCGTGCTTGGCGCGCTGCTCGTGGCGCTCGGCCAGCGCACGCTGACGCTCGCGGGGCTGTGGCAGGCGCTGCTCGGCACGGTGCGCACCTGCTCGATGATCGGGCTCATCCTGGTTGGCGCGCTGTTCCTCTCCAAGGCGATGGCGCGGCTCGGTCTGCCGGCGGAGATCGCCACCGAGATCCAGTCCTGGGGCCTGCATCCCTTCGCATTGATCCTGGTGCTGCTGTTGTTCTACCTGGCGCTCGGCTGCGTGCTGGATGGGCTCTCGGCCATCGTGATGACGCTGCCCGTGACGCTGCCGCTCGCCGTCGCGGCCGGCTTCGATCCGGTCTGGTACGGCGTGTTCCTGATCATCACCATCGAGATGGCGCAGATCACGCCGCCGGTCGGCTTCAACCTCTTCGTCATCCAGGGCATGACCGGCGAGAGCATCTTCCGCATCGCCGCCTATGCCTGGCCCTTCTGCGTGATCATGATGGTGTTCACCACGCTGATCACGCTGTTCCCCGAGATCGTGCTCGCCCTGCCGCATTCGACGCGGGGATGAGCGCCTGGGTCCGGCGCCATGGCATGGCGCTGATCGCGGCGGCCGCGCTGCTCGGCATCGCCCTGCCCGACCTGGCCTCGGCGACGAGGCCGCTGATGCTGCCGGTCTCGATGCTGGCGATGGGGCTGGCGCTGCTGCGGGTGGAGCCGGCCGCGCTGATGGGCGTGCTGCGCCGGCCGCTTCTGGCGATGCTGCTGCTTGGATGGGTCACCCTCGGCGTGCCGCTGCTCGTCTTCGCCGCGCTGTCGCCGCTGCTCGCGGCGGGCAGCGCCTTCCTCGTCGCCGCCGTGCTGATCGCGGCCACGCCCTCGGTCCTGTCGGCGGCGGTCTTCGCCATCCTGCTCGGCGCGGATGCCGCACTCCTGACGGTGGTGGCGATACCCTCCAACGCGCTCGCGCCGCTCTGGCTGCCCTCCGTCGCGGCGCTGATGGGCGTCAGCGCGCAGCTGGATACCTTCGCGATGGCGCTGCGGCTCGCGCTGATCGTCGGTGGCGCCTTCGCGATGGCGGGCATCGCGCTCCGCCTGTTCGGCCGGCCTGCGATCCGAGCCGCGGCGCCGCCGCTCGATACCGCGATCGTACTGGCCGTCGCGGGTTCCGCCGTTCCGGCGATGGATGGGGTGGGCCTCGCGCTTGCCGCCTCGCCGCTGGGCTTTCTCGCGATGCTCGGCTTCGCGCTGGTGCTGAACCTGGCGTTGCAGGCGGTGGGGCTGCTGGTCTTCGTCGCGGCGCCGCGGCGTGCGGCGCTCTCGGCCGCGCTCGTCTCCGGCACGCGCAACATGGTGCTGCTGCTTGCCGCGCTGCCCGATGCCGGCGGCAGCGAGATCGGGCTGATTGTCGCCGCGGCGCAGCTTTCGCTCTATGTCATGCCGATGCTGGTCGCGCCGGCCTATCGCTGGCTGAACCGATGATCCGGGTTCACCGCTCCAGGATCAGCGCCCCCGACGCATCCATCCGCGCCCGCCAGCCCGCCGGCACGAAGGTCGTCGCATCCAACTGCTGCACGATGGCCGGCCCCTCGAACGCGTCCCCTGCACCGAGCAGCGCGCGTTCAAAGACCGGCCGGCCCGCATGCTCGCCAACGGGGCGCGCGCCCTGCCCTGGCGCGACCGGCGGCAGCGCGGTGTTCGGCAGCCTGCCGCGCGCTTCCACGCGCAGCGTGACGATCTCCGGCACGCCCTCCGGCAGGTCGAAGCCGTAGAGGTGCCGATGCGCGGCCGCGAAGGCGCGGGCCGCCTCGGCCACCGTGCCCGGCCAGGTCACGGCCAGTTCCGAGCCCTGCCCCGCATAGCGCATGAGCACGAAGCGGGTGATGCCGCGCGATGCCTCGGGCACCCGCTCCTCGGCGAACCAGGCGGCCGCATCGGCTTCGAGCTCGGCGAACCCCTCGGCGATCGCGGCATCGGTGCCGGCCTCGCCGCGCGGCAGGCTGCGGGTGAACTCCGCGCCGAGATCGGCCGCGAGCAGCCCCTCCGCGCAAAGCACGCCGGGATGGCGCGGCACGAGCACGGTGCGCACGCCGAGCAGCGCCGCGAGCGAACAGCCATGCAGCGGACCGGCGCCGCCGAAGGCGACCAGCGCGAATTCTGCCGGGTTGTGCCCGCGCTCCACCGACACCACACGGATCGCGCCCACCATGGCGCTGTCGAGAATCGCGAGCATGCCGCGCGCGGCATCCTGCAGGGAAAGCCCGAGTGGCTCGGCAACATGCCGCCGGATCGCCGCCTCGGCCCTCGCCGGATCGAGCGCCATGCGCCCGCCAAGGAGGCGCGGAGGCAGGTGGCCGAGCACGACATGCGCATCGGTGGTGGTCGGCCGGTCCCCGCCGCGGCCATAGCAGGCCGGTCCGGGATCGGCGCCCGCGCTTTCCGGCCCAACCGCGAGCGCGCCATTCGCCGCGACCCGCGCGAGCGAGCCGCCGCCGGCGCCGATCGTCACCATGTCGAGCATCGGCAGCGGCAGCGGCCAACCGCCGATCGCGCCGCGCTGCGTCAGGCCGATATGGCCGTCCTTGATCAGCGCGATGTCGGCGGAGGTGCCTCCGATATCCACGGTGATCAGGTCGCGGAAGCCGGCCGCCGCGCCCGCCGCGCGCGCGCCGACCACGCCTGCGGCGGGGCCGGAGAGCGCGGTCGTCGCCGGCGCGCGGCGCACGGAGGCCGCCCCGGCCACGCCGCCATTCGACTGCATCAGCAGCAGCGGCGCGGCAATGCCGGCCTCGCGCAGCCGCGTCTCGATCCGGCCGACATAGGTGGAGACCGCAGGCATCACCTGCGCGTTCAGCGCGACCGCCAGGCTGCGCTCATATTCGCGGATCACCGGCAGGACCTCGGTGGAGGCGGAGACGGCGATGCCCGGCAGTTCCTCGCGCAGGATCGCGGCGGTACGGCGCTCCTGCGCGGGGTTGGCATAGGCATGCAGCAGGCAGACCGCGACGGCCTGCACGCCCATCGCGCGGCAGCGCGCGGCGGCCTCGCGCACCGCGTTCTCGTCGAGCGGCGCGAGTTCGCTGCCATCGGCGGCGATGCGCCCCGGGACTTCGAGGATGCGCGAAGGCGGGATCGGCCTTCGCGGCTTGACCCAGGCAAAAAGATTCGCCGCGCGCGGAATGTCCTGCCGGCCGATCTCCAGCACGTGGCGGAAACCCTGCGTGGTGATGAGTGCCGCCGGCGGTGCCTTGCCTTCGAGGATCAGGTTGGTCGCGACGGTCGTGCCATGCAGCACGCGCCCGACCTGCCGCGCCTCCCGCCCCGCGGCCTGCAGCGCGAGCGTCAGGCCGGTGAGGAAGGCTTCGGAGGGGTCGCGCGGCGTGCTCGGCGTCTTGGCCGTCCAGGCCTGGCCGGTGGAGAGATCGCGCAGCGCGATATCGGTGAAGGTGCCGCCGATGTCGATGGCGACGGCCAGAGGAGCGATCTGGAGGCCATCCGATTCAGACCCCCGCGCCTGCGGCGCTCCAGTCATCGGATGGTCAGTCAAGGACATCAACATACGCCCCGCGATGGAATGCCTTCACCTGCGGCCGATTCGCGCGCCGCGCCTTCGTCGCCTCGCGGTCGCCGACCACGACGCCGTAGTCCCGCGCGGCGGCATCCTCGCTGACGAAGCCCCCTTCGACATCGGCGATCACGTCATCCGGTGGCCGGTCGAAAGGATGGCCGTGGCCGCCGCCGCCGCCTGTCTCGATCAGCAGGATGTCGCCGCGCCGCACCACATTGCCGTCCGAGAGCGGCGCCAGCACCTGCTCCTTCGCCGTGCCCGGGTTCAGCACGGCACGCCCGGGCCGGCCGGATTGCCCGCCGGCCGTGCCCCAGGGCGGGCAGACCACGCCATCAATACGCAGCGCGAGCACCGCCTCCTCCGCCAGGATCTCGTATTCCCGCACGATGCCGCAGCCGCCGCGATACCGCCCCGGCCCGCCACTGTCGCGATGCACGCCGTAGCGGATCAGCCGCGCGGGATACTCGGCTTCGAGGAACTCGACGGGGTAGTTCTCCTGTGCGACGAAATAGACGGCGTCCGTGCCATCCGCGAAGGGCCGCGCGCCATAGCCCACGCCGATCCCGTCGCTCATCAGGAAGGATCTGCCGCCCGCGAGCCCGCGCAGCAGCAGGATCACATAGGCCGCATGCGCCGCCGGCGCCTCCCCGCCCGCCGCCGAGACCAGGCCGTTCAGCGCCGCCAGCATGCGCATCATCGTCAGGCCCCGCATGCCGAGCGCCGCCGGCCAGCGCGGCTGCACCAGCGAGCCCTCGCGCAGGATCACCTCGTCGATCGCGCGCGGGCCGCCGGCATTCGTCACCTGCGTCGCATCGCCGCCCAGCAGGAACAGCCCCAGCGCCATGCCCGGCACGTCCGGATTCATCAGGTAGTTCACCGGACCCGGCGACTGGTCGTCCGTCCCGCTCGCGTCGAAGATGAAGCGGTCATCCGGCGTGCGGGTCAGCGCGAAGCGCAGCGCGAGCGGCCCGCTGCCCTTGCCATCGCCGTCAATGCGGTCGGTGAAGCGATGCGTGCCGACCGGGAAGATTGTCTTGAGTCCATCCCGCACCTGGGTCTCGGTGCGCGCCAGCAATTGCCGCAGCGCATCCGCCAGCACATCCGCGCCGAAGCGCCCGGCGATCTCCTCCATCCGCGTGGCACCGAGGTTCACCGCCGCCAGCAACGCGCGCAGATCGGCCTGCGCCGCCATCGGCCAGCGCGAGTTGCGGAAGAAGATGCGCAGCGCCGAATCGTTCACCGCGCCCTGGTCCGCAAGCTTCGTCGGCGGGACGATGATCCCCTCGTGGAAAATCTCGGTCGCATCCGGTGAGATCGAGCCCGGCCGCAGCCCGCCGATATCGGCGAAATGCGCCCAGGACATCACCAGCGCGACGCGGCGCCCCTGATGGAAGATCGGCGCCAGCAGCACCTGGTCGTTGGAGTGCGAGACCGCCCCGCGCGAGCCGTAGCAGTCATTGTACCAATAGACGTCCCGCGGCTGCATGCTGTCGGCGGGATAATCGGCGAAGACCGGCCCGCAGACATCGCCGAACACCGGCACGTTGGAGCCAACGCACATCACGCCATCCGCGTCGAACAGCGCCGTATAGAAATCCTTCTTCTCGCGGATGAAGGCGGACATGGCGGTGCGCTCGATCAGCGCCTCCATCTCCGCCTGCGCGGCGCGGATGGCGCCGCGGATGATTTCGAGGGCGACGGGATCACAGCGTTCCTGCATGGAAAGGAAGGCTACACGCCGCCTTGCTGCATTGCACAGCCCCCGGTAGCGTTTGCCCATCCAAAGAGGTGCGGAATGGACGGATCAGTCGCCCGGCCGGATGCCGTGACGGTCGAGATCATCAAGGGCGCGCTGCGGTCGGCCCAGGCGGAATGCGAGGCGCTGCTGGAGCGCACCGCCATGTCCCCGGTGATCCGCGAGAAGCAGGACTACTTCATCGGATTCTACGGCGCCGATGGCCGCCTCGTCACCGGCACCAAGCTGCCGCTCTTCGGCGACGTGATCCGCCCCATCATGAAGCGCTTCCCGCCCGAGACGCTCCGCCCCGGCGACATCTACTGGTACAATGATTGCTACTTCTCGCGCGGCGGCGTCTCCCACACCTCGGATCAGGTCTTCGCCGCGCCGATCTTCGTCCATGGCGAGCACGTCGCCTGGGCGCAGAGCTGGGCGCATTTCCGCGACATCGGCGGCGCCTGGCCCGGCTCCAACACGCCGGGCACCGAGAGCATCTTCCAGGAAGGCATCATCGTACCCCCCGTGCGGCTCTACCGCGAGGGCGTGCTGAACGAGGATCTGTTCGAGACCTTCGTCCGCAACTCCCGCTTCCCCGAGCACGCCCGCGGCGACACCCGCGCGCTGACCGCCGCCGTGCGCCTCGGCGAGAAGCGGCTGCAGGAGCTCTTCGCGCGCTTCGGCACCACGAAGCTGCTCGGCGCCGTGGATGCGATGATCGAGCAGTCGTCGCGCGTCTTCCGCCGCCGCCTGAAGGAACTGTTCCCCGAGGGCGGCACCTGGCGCTTCGCAGATCGCGTGGATGCGGACGGCAAGGGCGGCGGGCCCTTCACCGTGCGCCTCACGCTGACCTCGCACGAGAAGGGCTTCACCCTTGACACCACCGAATCCGATCCGCAAGCGAAAGGCCCGATCAACTTCCTGATGAACCCGACCGTGCCCAACACCGTCTTCGGGCTCTACCTCATGGCCGACGAGCCGGGCGCGATGATGAATGAGGGTCTGCTCACCGCCATCGAGGATGTCCGCACCAAGACCGGCACGATCATCCAGCCCGCCTGGCCCGCGCCACTCGGGCAGCGGTCCAACTCGCTGGCGCGCGTCATCTCCGGCTGCCTCGGCCTGATCGCGCAGGCGACCGGCGGCAACAGCCCCGCGGCCAGCTCGATCTACACCATCTACACACTCACAGGCCGCCAGCCGCGCGACGGGTCGCTTTTCTACAAATCCGGCGGCCACGGCACCGGCCAGGGCGCGCGGCCCTACGCCGACGGGCTCGACGTGATCTACTACGTCGCGCAGCAGAACTACCCGATCGAGTTCCTGGAGACCGACATGCCGGTGCGCATCCGCACCTACGCCATCCGTTGCGATTCCGGCGGCCCTGGCCGCTGGCGCGGCGGCGCCGGCATGGTGCGGGAGATGGAAGTGCTGGTGGATGGCGCCACGCTCAACACCCGAATGGACAATGTGGACAACCCGCCCTGGGGCGTGAAGGGCGGCGAAGGCGGCCGCCCCGGCCGCTTCATCCTCAACCCCGGCACGCCGGAGGAACGCGAGTTGCCGCGCCTCGCCCAGGGCATCCCGACCAAGCGCGGCGACATCGTGCGCATGGAGAGCACGGGCGGCGGCGGCTGGGGCGACCCGTTCGAGCGCGAGCCCTGGCGCGTGCGCCAGGACGTGCTCGGCGGCTTCGTCTCGGTGGAGGCGGCGCGGCGCGACTACGGCGTCGTGCTGACCGCCGAGCGCGAGGTGGACGAGGCCGCAACCGGGGCGCTGCGCGCCGCGCGAGGCACGCCGGAGGGCCTGTTCCACCGCCACGGCACGCATCGCGACGCGGATGCCTGGTGGCAGGCGATGGCGAGCTGATCGTCAGAAATCCAGATCGTCGTAATGCGCCGGCGGTGCCAGCCCGCTGACGCGTTCGGCGAGCAACGGACGGAACGACGGCCGTGACTTGATCCGCGCATACCAGTCCTTCGCGGCGTCGTTCATCCCCCAGTCCACGTCGCCAATGTAGTCGAGCGCCGAGAGATGCGCGGCCGCTGCCAGATCGGCCAGCGTCAGCGCATTCCCCGCCAGCCAGGCCCGCGTCTCCGCGAGCCAGCCGACATAGTCCAAATGCGGCTTGAGGTTCGCGTAGCCCGCGCGCATCGCAGCCGCATCCGGATGCCCGCGGCCGAGCAGCCGCTTCATCTGCTTCTCGTGCAGCAGGTTGCGCGTGACCTCGAGGTGGAACTTGGTGTCGAACCAGGCAACCAGCCGCCGCACCTCCGCGCGTTCCGCGAGCGTGCGGCCCATCAGGGGTCCGTCCGGATAGGCCTCGTCCAGGTATTCGCAGATCGCGTTGGAATCCGCGATCACCAGGCCATTGGCATCCTGCATCACCGGCACGGTGCAGGCCGGGTTCATCGTGAGGAACTCCTCCCGCCGCTCCCACACGCGCTCCATGCGCAGGTCGAAGGGGATGCGCTTTTCCGCCAGCGCAAGCCGCACCTTGCGGGAGAAGGGCGAGAGGGGAAGGTGATAGAGGATCCGCATTCCTGCGCGCGACTCCGGTTCCCCACCCTATCGCACGCGCGCGGGGCGCGGCCAACAGGGTGGGGATGACGCCGCATCCAGGAGCGGCGCGAGGGGCCCTACTCGGCCGCGACCGAGGCCGGCTCCTCCATCGGCTTCGGCAGGTAGCGGGCGTAATCCTTCGGCACGACATGCCAGAAGCGCGCCCGCTCCTCGGCCCAGTTATTCAGCACCCGGGCGGCGAAGGGGCTGCCCGTCTCCCGCACATGGCGGCCGATGAAATCATTCAGCACCCCTTCCCAATGCTGGCTTCCGCCGAGGCGCTTCCAGAGAAGCGTCTCGGGGTTCACCCGCGCCTCGAAGGTGCCGTCGGCGTCATGCACGAAGGCCATTCCGCCGGTAAAGCCCGCGCCGAAATTGTCGCCCACGGGCCCAAGGATCACCACGGTGCCGCCGGTCATGTATTCGCAGCCATTGGCGCCGCACCCTTCCACCACCGCCAGCGCGCCCGAGTTGCGCACCGCGAACCGCTCGCCCGCCTGGCCGGCCGCGAAGAGCGCGCCGCCGGTCGCGCCATAGAGGACGGTGTTGCCGATGATGGTGTTCTCGTTCCAGACCAGCTTCGAGGACGGCGCCGGCCGCACCACGATGGTCCCGCCCGAGAGCCCTTTGCCGACATAGTCGTTGGCATCGCCGAACACTTCGAGCTTGAGCCCGCGCACCGCGAAGGCGCCGAGCGACTGGCCCGCCGAGCCGCGTAGCCGCACGGTCAGATGCCCGCGCTGCAAGCCGTTCATCCCGAACTTGCGCACGATCCGCGACGAGATCTTCGTGCCGATCGCGCGATGCGTGTTCCGGATGTTGTACTGCAGCTGCATCTTCTCGCCGCGCTGGAACAGCGCCTGCGCGTCGCGGATCATGTCCGCGTCCAGCGTCTCCGGCACCTCGTTGCGACCCTCGATGGTGCAGTAGGAGGCATGCGGGCCTGAATCCGCCTGCACCAGAAGAGGGTTGAGATCAAGGTCGTCCAAGTCGTCCGACCCGCGCGAGACCTGCCGCAGCAGGTCGGTGCGGCCGATCACATCCGTCAGCTTGCGGAAGCCGAGCTCGGCCAGGATCTCCCGCACCTCCTCGGCAACGAAGCTGAACAGGTTGATGACCTTTTCCGGTGTGCCGGCGAACTTCTGGCGCAGCGCCTCATCCTGCGTGCAGACGCCGACCGGGCAGGTGTTGGAATGGCATTGCCGCACCATGATGCAGCCCATCGCCACCAGGCTCGCCGTGCCGATGCCGAACTCCTCGGCGCCGAGCATCGCCGCGATCACCACGTCGCGCCCGGTCTTGATGCCGCCATCGGTACGCAACTTCACGCGGTGCCGCAGCCGGTTGAGCTGCAGCACCTGGTGCGTCTCGCTGAGCCCCATCTCCCAGGGCAGGCCCGCATACTTGATGGACGATACCGGCGAGGCACCCGTGCCGCCGGAATGGCCGGAGACCAGGATCGCATCGGCCTTCGCCTTCGCCACGCCAGCGGCGATCGTGCCGATACCGGACCGCGCCACGAGCTTCACGCAGACCGTCGCCTCCGGGTTGATCTGCTTGAGGTCGTAGATGAGCTGCGCGAGGTCCTCGATCGAATAGATGTCGTGATGCGGCGGCGGGCTGATCAGCATGACGCCCGGCGTGGAATGGCGGAGCTTCGCGATCAGCTCCGTCACCTTGAATCCGGGCAACTGCCCGCCCTCGCCGGGCTTGGCGCCCTGCGCGACCTTGATCTCGATCTCGCGGCAGTTGTTCAGGTACTCCGCCGTGACGCCGAAGCGGCCAGACGCGATCTGCTTGATCGCGGAGCTTGCATTGTCGCCATTGGCGCGCGGCCGCGCGCGCGCGGGGTCTTCGCCGCCCTCGCCACTGTCCGACTTCGCTCCGATCCGGTTCATCGCGATCGAGAGCGTCTCATGCGCCTCCGGGCTCAGCGCGCCGAGCGAGATCCCGGGCGCGACGAGGCGCTTGCGGATCTCGGTGATGCTTTCGACCTCCTCGATCGCGACCTTGGTCCGCCCCTCGAAGCGGAAATCCAACAGGTCACGCAGCGCCACAGGCGGCAGCTTCCGCACGCTCTCCGAGTAGCGCTTGAAGGTCTGGTAGCTGTCCGTCTCCACCGCCTTCTGCAGCGTGTGGATCAGCGATCCGTCGAAGGCGTGGTTCTCGCCGCGCTTGCGCAGCTTGTAGAGCCCGCCGATCGGCAGCGTCACCGCATCCGCATCCCACGCCTTCGCCTGCAGCGCCAGCACGCGCCGCGCGATGCCCGAAAGGCCGATGCCGGAGATGCGGCTGGCGACGCCCGGAAAGAACTCCGCCACCAGCGCGCGCGAAAGCCCGATCGCCTCGAAGTTCATGCCGCCGCGATAGGAGGACAGGACACCGATGCCCATCTTGGACATGATCTTGAGCAGACCCTTGTCCACCGCCTTCTTGTAGCGCGCGACGCAATCCTTCAGCGTGAGCGCGCCGAACAGCCCTCGGCGGTGCCGGTCCGCGATGCTCTCCTGCGCGAGATAGGCGTTCACCGTGGTGGCGCCCGCGCCGATCAGCACGGCGATGTAGTGCACGTCGATCGCCTCGGCGCAGCGGACATTGAGGCTGGTGAAGGTGCGCAGGCTCGACTTCACGAGATGCGTGTGCACGCCGCCAACGGCCAGGATCATCGGGATCGCGGCGCGCTCCGGCCCCTGGTTCTCATCCGTCAGGATCACATGCGTGCAGCCGCTGCGCACGCCGTCCTCGGCCTCGCGGCGGATGCGCTCGATATGGCGGCGCAGCCCGGCCTCACCCTCCGCGACCGGGAAGGTCGCGTCCACCGTGCAGGCGGTGTCGCCCATATAGGCGCGCATCGCCGCGAACTCCGCGTTGGACAGCACGGGGCTGTCCAGCATCAGCATGTCGCACTGCGTCGGGTCCTCATCGAGGATGTTCCCGAGATTCCCGAGCCGCGTCTTGATCGTCATCACCCGCGTCTCGCGCAGCGAATCGATCGGCGGGTTCGTGACCTGGCTGAACGACTGCCGGAAGTAGTGATGGATGCCGCGATACTGGCCGGAGAGCACGGCGATCGGCGTGTCGTCGCCCATGCTGCCGACGGCCTCGTTCGCATCCTCCACCATTGGATGCAGGATCGTCTCCAGCTCCTCCAGCGTGTAGCCCACGGCGAGCTGGCGGCGGCGCAGCGCCTCCCCGGTGAGTTCCGCCTGCTCGTCGGCGCCGGCCTTGACGATGCCGTCAATGCGCGTGGTGCGGCGCGTCCAGTCGCCGAAGGGCTTCCGCGCCGCCAGCATGTCCTTCATCTCGGTGTCGCCGTAGAAGCGGCCCGTCGCAAGGTCCACGCCAATGCACTGGCCGGGCCCAACGCGGCCCTTCTGCACGATCGCATCCTCGGCGAGCTTCACCATCCCGGTCTCGGAGCCGACGATCAGCAGCCCGTCCTCGGTGATGGAATAGCGCATCGGCCGCAGTCCGTTGCGGTCGAGCCCGCCGACCACCCAGCGCCCATCCGTCGCGCAGATCGCCGCCGGACCGTCCCAGGGCTCCATCACCGCGTTGCAGTAGAGGAAGAGGTCGCGATGCGCCTCGGGCATCGTGGCGTTGTTGCCGAGCGATTCCGGAATCAGCATCGCCTTCGCCATCGGCGCGTCGCGGCCGCCGCGCACCAGCAGCTCGAACACATTGTCGAGCGTCGCCGTATCGGAGCCGCCGGCCTGCACCACCGGCTTGATGTCGTCCATATAGGCATCGAGCAGACGGTGCGAGAGCCGCGTCTCGTGCGACTTCATCCAGTTGGCGTTGCCGTGCAGCGTGTTGATCTCGCCATTGTGGGCGAGCATGCGGAAGGGCTGCGCGAGCCGCCAGGTCGGGAAGGTGTTGGTGCTGTAGCGCTGGTGGTAGATCGCGAAGCGGCTGACGAAGCGCTCATCCAGCAGGTCCGGGAAGAACTCCGTCAGGCTCTCCGCCAGGAACATGCCCTTGTAGATGATCGAGCGGCAGGACAGCGAGCAGAGGTAGAGCTCCGGGATCTGCGCCGCGATCGCCTGCTTCTCGATCCGCCGGCGGATCACGTAGAGATCGCGTTCATAGGTGTCGTCGTCGCTGCCCTGGGGGTTCCAGATCAGGATCTGCTCGATCTCGGGGCGCGTCGCATTGGCCTTCTCGCCGATGCACGAAACGTCAATCGGCACCTGGCGCCAGGAATAGATCGCGTAGCCCGCGTTCAGCACCTCGGTCTCGACGATCTGCCGGCAGCGTTCCTGCGCGCCGAGATCGGTCTTGGGCAGGAACACCATGCCGACCGCGATGCGGCCCGGCCGAACCCGGTCGCCGCCGCGCTCCACGACTTCCGCGAAGAAATCCTGCGGAATCTCGACATGGATGCCGGCGCCGTCGCCGGTCTTGCCATCGGCATCCACCGCGCCGCGATGCCAGACGGCCTTGAGCGCATCAATGCCGGCCTGCACGACCTTGCGGGAAGCCTTGCCATCCAGCGCCGCGACAAGCCCGACGCCGCAGGCATCATGCTCGGTGAGGTCGAGATGCGCGGAAGAGGCGAGCAGCGCGCGGTTGTCGGCGTAGCGTGCCGCGAATTCGGTGCCGTTCTCCATGGCTGTCACTCCGCCGCCACGGCCAGGGGCCGGGCCTTCTGCTGGATATAGGCGTGCATCTGGTCGGCCGCGTCGCGGCCGTCGCGGATCGCCCAGACGACGAGTGAGGCACCGCGCACGATGTCGCCGGCGGCGAAGACACCGGGCAGCGCTGTCATCAGCGTGCGGTGGTCCACCTTCAGCGTGCCCCAGCGCGACACCGGCAGCGCCGGCTCCGCAAAAGCCTTCGGCAGATCCTCCGGGTCGAAGCCCAGCGCCATGATCACGAGGTCCGCCGGCAGTTCGAAGCGGCTGCCCGGCACTGGCGTGACCTGCTGGCGGCCGGTCGCATCCGGCAGGCCGAGATGCATACGATGCGCGACCACGGCGCGGACCGATCCCTCGCCCCGAAAGGCCTCGGGCGCGCCGAGCCACTCGAAGCGCACGCCCTCTTCCTCCGCGTGGTACACCTCGCGCATCGAGCCGGGCATGTTCGCCTTGTCGCGGCGATAGAGGCAGGTGACGGAAGCCGCGCCCTGCCGCACCGCGGTGCGTACGCAATCCATCGCCGTGTCGCCGCCGCCGATCACCACGACATGCTTGCCCGTCGCGTTCAGCGCGCCGCTGTCGAACTCCGGAACATCCTCGCCCAGCCCCTTGCGATTAGACACCGTGAGGTAGTCCAGCGCGGGCACGATGCCGCCGAGCCCGATCCCGGGTGCCGCCATGTCGCGCGCCTTGTAGACGCCGGTGCCGATCAGCACCGCGTCATGCTTCGCGCGCAATTCGGCCAGGGAGATGTCCTTGCCGACCTGGATGTTCAGGTGGAAGCGGATGCCACCTTCCTCGAACTGCTTCCAACGGCGGAGCACCACCTCCTTCTCCAGCTTGAAGTTGGGGATGCCGTAGATCAGCAGTCCGCCGACGCGGTCGTAGCGGTCATAGACATGCATCTGGTAGCCACGCGCGCGCAGCCGCTCCGCCGCGGCGAGGCCGGCGGGGCCGGCGCCGATGATGCCGACGCTTTCGGACAATTCGCGCCGCGGCTTTGGCGGCTTGACCCAGCCGCGCTCCCACGCCGTGTCGGTGATGTATTTCTCCACCGATCCGATGGTGACGCTGCCGAAGCCCTTCTCGATGACGCAATTGCCCTCGCAGAGCCGGTCCTGCGGGCAGATGCGGCCGCAGATCTCCGGGAAGGTGTTGGTGGCCGAGGCGACCTCGTAGGCCTCCTCCAGCCGTCCCTCGGCCGTCAGCTTCAGCCAGTCCGGGATGTTGTTGTTGAGGGGGCAATGCACCTGGCAGAAGGGCACGCCGCACTGGCTGCACCGGCTGGCCTGGGTCGCCGCCGCCTCCGGATCGAAGGCCTGATAGATCTCCGAAAAATCCTCGCGCCGGACGGAGGCTGCGCGCTTGTCGGGCAAGCGCTGGTCGAGGCGCACGAATTGCAGCATCCGGTCGGCCATGGCGATACGCTCTCCCCGGGCGTGCGACAGGCCGCGCCCGACGGACGCGCCTCTACAGCATGCCGCGATGCCGCGCGAGTCCGATTTTGGCCGTCAGGACAGAAAAGCTGTCCTTTATATCTGCCCGCGGCCCGAGCCGCTCGGGACCGCGACCGCCAGCCAGCCAACAAATGTCCGAAACGGTCCTTTCATGCCGCCTCGCGCCGCCCGCCCCCAGGCCGGAACCGTTTCAGATAGGCCGGAACAACCGCTTCCACCGCCGTCGGGGTGATCCCGAGTTCCACGAGCCCTGGCGCGCCCTCCGCCACCACATTGTCCCGCTCGAGCAGCAGCAGCTGATCCTGGGTGATGGGCGGCACCGGCAGCCTTTCGAGCAGCCGCGCCTGGAACTGCATGAACCCCATCGGCATGTCGAGCATCGGCCGGTGCCGCCGCGTGGTGTCCAGGATGAAGCGCAGCACCTCCCGCATCGTCATCACGCGCGGACCGCCAAGCTCGAAGGTCCTGCCGGCCGCCTCCGGCTTCTCGATCGCCGCCATCACGGCATCCGCGACATCCCCGACATAGACCGGCTGGAACCGCGTGCCCCCCGACACCACGGGCATGAAGGGCAGCCGCGCCATCGCGGCGAAGCGGTTGAAGAACCCGTCCTCCGGCCCGAACACCACGGAGGGCCGCAGGATCACCGCCTCGGGGAAGGCCGCTCGCACCGCCGCCTCGCCCTCGGCCTTGGCCTGGGCGTAGAGGCTCGGCGAGGCGGCGTCGGCGCCGATTGCCGAGACATGCACGAGGTGCTCGACCCCGGCCGCCTTTGCCGCGGCCGCGATCGCCCCGGGCGCCTCGCCCATTAGCCGCCGGAAATCGCCCGGACGGCTCTCGTACAGGATGCCGACCAGGTTCACCGCGACGGAGGCACCCGCCAGCGCCCGCGCCACCGCCGCCGGATCCGTCACCGAGCAGGCGAGCGGCACGATCTGGCCTACCCGCCCCTGCGTCTGCAGCTTGCGCGCGGCAACCGGGTCCCGGCCCGCCACGCGCACCACATAGCCACGCTGCGCGAGCCGCTGCACCACCTGGCGGCCGAGGAAGCCGGAGCCCCCGAACACCGTTGCCACCTTGCGCCCGAGCGCCGCCATCGTCAGAACCCCCTTGCCGCGGCGCACCATATGGAGCCGGGACGGCAGCGCCAAGATCACGCGGCGAGGAGCCCCGATGCGCCTTCTGTCGAATCTCCTCCGCCGCTTCGTGCGCAACGGCAGCCTGGCGGTCACCGACCATGCCGGCCAGGTGCACCGCTTCGGCAGCGGCCAGGACGGCCCCGCGGTCGCCATCCGGCTGACCGACAAGAAGGTCGAGCACGAGATCTTCTTCAACCCGGAGCTCAAGGCCGCCGAGGCCTACATGGATGGTCGCCTGGTCATGGAGAACGGCCAGCGCGTCTTCGACCTGCTGCTGCTCTTCTCGGTGAACCGCTCGGGGCTTGCCGCGCATCCTGTGCAGCAGGCCTTGCGCCGCGTCTGGCGCGCGATGCGGCGCTGGCAGCAGCGCAACCCGCTGGGCCTCGCCGCCAAGAACATCCGCCACCACTACGACATCCCGCCCGATTTCTACCGTCTCTGGCTCGACGAGACGATGACCTATTCCTGCGCCTACTACCCGACGCCGGATGTCTCGCTGCACGAAGCGCAGCTGGCGAAGCTGCGGCACATCGCCGCCAAGCTGCGGCTGGAGCCGGGCATGACGGTGGCCGAGATCGGCTCCGGCTGGGGCGCGCTCGGCACTTTTCTCGCACGGAACTACGGGGTGAAGGTGGTCTCGGTCACCCTCTCCCCGGAGCAATGCGCGGTCGCGAAGCAGCGCGCCCTGGATGAGGGCGTGGCCGATCTCGTCGAGTTCCGCGAGTTGGATTACCGCCTGCTGGAAGGCACCTATGACCGCGTCGTCTCCATCGCGATGATGGAGGCGATCGGGGTGGACGAATTCGACACCTATTTCCGCAAGATCAAGGCGTTGACGAAGCCGGGGGGATTCGCGCTGGTGCATTGCATCGGCCGCGCCTCGCCCCCCGGCACGACGGCGCCCTTCATCCGCAAATACATCTTCCCCGGCGGCTACGTGCCGGCGCTGTCGGAAGTCTTCGCCTCGCTCGAACGCACCGGCACCTGGTGCGCCGATTGCGAGACGCTGCGCCTGCACTACTACTGGACCATCAAGCACTGGCGCGAGGCCTTCGACGCCAAGCGCGACGAGAGCGTCGCCATGATGGGCGAGCGCTTCTGCCGGATGTGGGATTTCTACCTCGCCTCGGTGGAACTCGGCTTCCTGCACGGCTCCAACTTTGTTTTCCAACTGTTGCTGTCGGAGCGACGCGACGACGTGCCGGTCGTGCGCGACTACATCGTGGATGAGGAGCGGCGGCTGAACGAAGTCGGAGCGCGATAGGCGCGTGGCGCGGCCGCGATTCACGCCTCCGGTGTTCGGCTTCGCCGCCGCACTGCGGCCATCGCAGACCCCCCCGCTTGACCCCCCCGCGCGACGCCCCTAAACAGCGCGCCTCGCGCACCTGCCCAGGTGGCGGAATTGGTAGACGCGCAGGTTTCAGGTACCTGTGGCCGCAAGGCTGTGAAGGTTCGAGTCCTTTCCTGGGCACCATTGCCCGCCCTTGGCGGGAATTGATCGTTCCTCATGCAGGGCGTGCCAGAGTGGGCGAGACCCTCTTCACCCGGGACGCCATGATCCGCCTGCACAAGCACGACCTCCCCGCCGATCTCTCCCTCGGCTCCGTGGTCGCGATCGACACCGAGACGACGGGCCTCGACCCGCGGCTCGACCGCCTCGGC
>VFQR01000883.1_pt1 | contig 28907 bp, 27 predicted proteins | sample 3512321 | NCBI WGS metagenome assembly VFQR01 (sample SAMN10412374, study PRJNA504923) | tailings metagenome | isolation source: Relicate 3 Philex TSF1 revegetated site | place: Philippines: Tuba, Benguet | collected 2017-08-29 | reverse complement strand
CGTTGTAGAGACGTTGCACTGCAACGTCTCTACAGGGCGCACAATCATTGATAATTCGTTGATTTGGATAATTCACATCAGACGCAACTCCTAACTCCTAACTCCCCAATTACCACTCAAATGACCCAGGAACCTAAATCTGATTTAGAGGTCTATACTAGAGAGTTATCGTCAAAGGATAGTCAATTTCTCGTTTTGGCTGTTGGCTTTCAAAAAATATCACGAGTATCTCACAAATCAAATAGGATTGCTAGAGATTGCTACAGATTAGATATATTTATATTCCTCTTACCACTACTTAAGATAGAGGAACTTCTTAGAGGTAGAGGATATGAGACGCAGTTCAATCTAGAATTCAAAATTGGTAATTAACCTGTTTGAAATTCCTGTTTACTTTTATGTCGGTAAAGTTTAAACTATTTTTAATTGTGATACTAAGTATCTTTGCCACCACTGGCGCCGGAGTTTACATAACCCAGCGCCAGCAATCTCCGCCGATGGTTGATAATGTTGATGGGCAACTACCACGGCATGTGAGAACGATACATCAGTCTCAGGAGATTGTGACATACCCAGAGCGCTCCAGATATAAAACTATACCCCTAGAAAGTATCAACTCATCTCTCCAAGGTAGCGATCCGGCGACACTTGCTCTGAATGCTTTTGAGGATATCCCATCGGTGGGAGGAACGCGAAAGGTAGAGGTGGCTTACCCTCAACGCAATCAAGCTTTGGTGACGATTACGCAAATCCAGCAGGGTGATAGTTCTGTTGGTACAGTTAAATATCGAGTGGAGATGACAACCTTTGGGCGATCGCTTTTTATTAGTTCGCCTCCAGTGTGGCAAATTGTTTGGGTTGGGGTGAGGAATTAGTTAGGAGTTAAGAGTTAGGAGTTAGGAGTGAGGAGTGAGGAGTTAAGTAGTTAGGAATTGAAAGTGAATTGAGAATTTCAACTCCAAACTCCAAACTCCAAACTCTTAACTCTTAACTCCTAACTCCTAACTCCTAACTTTTGTTTACTAAATGTCGCCGCGAATTTCTTCGACAACGCCATCGCGGAGAACAATTTCAACTTGCATTTTGCTAATCAAGTTATCTCCGGTTTCTACCTTGAAAAAGCCTTCCATTTGGAATTGGTTGACTTCTTGATCCTGTTGGAGAAACTGCACTTGCTGGAGGTTTTGCAGCAACTGGTTTTTCTGCTCTAGGAATTCACTTTTCTTTTGATTGACTTGGAGTTGAATGTTGTCAATTTGTTGGAGGGTCTGGGGACCGGGTGGTTGCAGACTCTGTTTTTGAATTGCACTAATGGCTCTTTGTCCTTCGACATCTAGCTGTTGCAGTTGCTGGTCAAGTTGATTGATCTGTGCTTGTAGCTGCTGTTGTACTTCCTCTTTCCAGAGGGGAGTAACAATTACTTTCACGTTGACGACGCGTTTCAACAGCAAATTAGATTTGGAGACATCCATAAATATTTCACGTTCACTCTTATAGTTGGCGGGTGGAATTATCAGGCAAACATGCCGTCAATAATATCGTGATACCGTTCCACGACGACGTGTCGTCGAACTTTCAATGTTTGGGTCATCAAGCCGTTTTCGATGGAAAAGGGTTCCACTATGAATTTGAACGGCCCGATGCGGTCATCTGGTCGATAACCAGGACGATTCTGCACTTGGCGATTTAGTTCTTGGCGAAATAAATCCTGGATTATTTTACTCTCCAAGTCGATTTTTTGACTGGATGAGGAAGCCGGGCCATCGCTTTGTATATCCAGTGTCAAGTTCTGAGTGGCTGCCCATTGTTCTAAGGCTTCGAGATTGGGAACAATTAAGGCTCCCAAGCTGCGTTGATCTTGGCCGAGAAGCATGATTTGATCGATGTAAGGCGATCGCAAGCAGGCATCTTCGATGGGCTGCGGCTCGATGTTTTCGCCGTTGGTCAAGACAATGGTATCCTTGGCTCTGCCAGTTAGCACTAGGTCGTTTTGTGGTGTCAACCAACCCAAATCGCCGCTGTCAAACCAACCTTCGGGGTTAATTGCTTTGGCTGTGGCTTGGGGATTTTGGTAGTAGCCTTGCATAATCTGGGGTCCCCTCAACAATACCAAGCCTCGTTTTTCTGGTGGCAAAGACATTTTTGTCTCAGGATCTACGATTTTAGCTTCTGTTGCGGGGAGTGGTAGCCCCGATGCACCAATCATGTTTCGCCAAGGACGACGCACGTGGGTAACAGGAGAAGTTTCTGTTAAGCCATAACCTTGCAAAATCTGGACACCAATAATTTCAAAGAAGTTATCGATGTGTCTGGGAAGGGCACCGCCGCCGCTAATCATCTGCTTGACTCGTCCGCCTGTGGCTTCGCGCACTTTGTTATAAACCAGTTTTTCTCCCAATTTATGCAGGGGTAACAAAGCTGTTGCGAGTATGGTAGCTGCAAATCGTTCCACAGCTGAGGCATGAAGATTATTTAAATCCAATCCCTGAGCAACTCGCTGCGCTTTAATATATCTCTCGCTGATGCCTAATAAAAATTTAATCAGGCGTTGCTTTTTGGCTGGTTGTTCGCGGAACTGCTTTTGCACTCCTTCATAAATCGATTCCCACAAACGAGGCACACCCACCATGTAGTTGGGTTTAAATTGTCTCAAATCTCCTTTGACAGAGCGCAAGTTGGTATAAACTTGCGTGCAGCCTTGAGATAGTAGGTAATATTCAACAGTTCGTTCGTAGCTGTGCCACGAAGGTAGGATACTGAGAACCATGTCGCCCGGATTTGGTTGCAATACTGTGCCAAATGTTGTCACTTGGTGCATCAAATTGCTATAGGAGAGCATCACACCTTTGGGTTTGCCGGTGGTGCCGGAGGTGTAAATTAGGGTTGCTAGGGCGTCACGATTTTGCTTGACTGGCACGAAATTATGATTTGCCCCAATTTCCAGCAATTGAGCAAAATTTAGCACCTGGAGGGGTGTTTCCGTGGGCGGTGCTTCATCTGAAAGTAAGACGATGAATTGAACTGGTAGATCGTTGAGGCGGTCTTGCAGTTTTTTAAGTGTCTTTAAATCTTCAAGTACCAGTGCTGTGCTACCACTGTTGGCGATGATGAACAGGAGTTCTTCTTTTTCGGCTTGGGAGCTACGCACGGCATCAACTCCTCCAGCAGTCATGATACCTTGATCGGCAATAAACCACCGGGGACTGTTGTCAGCAATTAAGGAAATGCGATCGCCTAATCTTACTCCCAACGCCTGCAACCCAGCAGCAAAGAATCGTATTTTCTCAGCTAGCTGGGTATAACTAATCATGATTTCTGGTTTAGTGTGGGGGCTGTGCAGGGCAACAACATCACCAAATTGCCCAGCTGCCAAAGGCCAAATTTCTGGTAGCGATTCCACATTTGTGTAATCTACCAACTTCTTCAATGCTTGGCGTTCTCGCTCGCTGATATTAGATAAAAAAGAAGACGCGGTTTGAGTTTGTGACATAACACCTTAACTAAAGATTTTCAACACTTCCTTTTAAAGCTTATTTTGTTATTACGCTACAGTAACCGTCCTCATTATCCACATTCTCTTTTGTGTATGATAATTCCTGGAATTCTCACTTTATATTTACAAAAATTTATGTTAAGATTAATTTACATAGACTGCAAGCTATGAATCGTGTTTGCAGTGAGGAACAGCGATCGCCTAATTTTCACAGGGGATGATTACCTATGAATTCGATAGACGCTATACTGCTAACGCTGATCAATATTGGTGCCTGCATCGTATTACCCAAGCTGATAGCTATCTTTGGGGCAAATAAAACCAAGATTACTGAATTGTTGCCAAATAATTCAGAATTACAAACAGCCAGAGTTAAACTTACGAGTTTTCCCTATTGTACAGTTTACCCATTGACGGGTACTGAATACTGCAAATTTAGTCCTGATTTTTGCGATCGGTGTTCTCCGAATTGATGGACTATTTGGCACGAAAAATTTTCTTTTTTATTAAAAATTCTGGATTCTGGATTCTCGATTCTGAATTCTCACATTAGAATTACTCAGAATTCCTACAAGTACCCTGAGTAATTCTTCTAAGCCTTCTGGAACGCGATAAAGCTTAGTATCTTCTATGATATGTTTTTCTTGTCTCTGCAATAGTCCAAATTTCCAATCATATCCATTAGTCACAGATCCATATAATATTGGATTAGAGGAATCTATCCACTGGTCTAGTGCTAGTAATTCTACTGCTAGCTGATTAAATCCTCTTTTTAAATCTGATTGTTTGGCCTCAAGAACTAAGAGTGAATTCTGTGAAACTAAATAATAATCAAATGTACCTTTAAGCTGCTCGTTAACATTAACACTGTATTCGATATAAAGAATAGATTGGGTTTGTTCGCAAACTTCTACAAGGATAGGAGAAATTAACATTTCCCTAATGGCTATTTCTGCAACTGAATCAAAAATCGATATATTACGTTTTAAATAGCGATTTAAAAAGTCTAAATATACGATATTCATTGGATAAGTAGGTAGTTCTAATATCTTCTTTTCATAGCTACAATTAAAATCTGCAAGAATATCTTTGGTTGTATAAGGGAGTTCAAAATATTTGCTAAATGTATAGCCTTGCCCTGGTTGAATAATCCGCTTACCAGTCATGTTCTACTCCCTGGTTTTAGTTATGATTGAAGTCTAGCTAAATATATAGCAATATGCTTGGGTTAACCCTGTTGTGTCACTCTCCGAAAACATTTGCTATTGTTGAATTCTAAAGCTTTTGCATAGCAAGCGATTGCACGATTATTTTCTAATCACAAATACAAGACCCATTTTTTTCTAATAGGATAGCTTGTATTGATTGCCCCATGAGGCTTAAGCGCGTTCGCCCTCCCGGAAAGTGACAGAAGAGGGTTAAGGCTAAAAATTCCGGACTTACGCCAAAACAACGTAGTTTCGTCATTACGAGCGATAGCGTACCCCTGCGGGGAAGCACTACGATTATCTATACCTCACCAACTTGCAATCTGCTGTAAGACTTTGTTGGGTTTCGCTATCGCTTAACCCAACCTACAAATCAGGACATTTTTCGATTTGGCAAAGGTATTGATATGGAAATCCAATTAAATTTTTTAATTTATTAAGATTTTTATACTATTATTACTAGTACTTAATAATTCAAGTGCGATCGCTCTACATGTCACATCAAATTACAGAACTTTTTCTACCTGAAGATATATTAAAAAATTGATAGTTACCATTAATAAAAAAATATATATAGTTAGCTTATAGCCAATAAAAGAAATCTAAAATATTGTTTTGAGTAATTGTACTAATTTTGCTTCAAACTAGTAATTATGTTAAATACAAGTTTTGCAAACAGGGGAGATAACATAATGAGTTTGATAGATGGTTTATTCATGACGCTGCTTAGTACCGTTGCTTGTCTAGCCCTACCTAAGCTACTATCTGTAATTGTGTCTGCCAAAAATGACAACACTGCACTATCAGCGGCTGTTGTAATTTCACAAGATTCGGACTCTTAAAATAAGCTGATTGTTTCTTGATATCGCCTTGATGAGGGGAAAACTGAATAATTGGTGCAAGGCGATATCTGAATAATAAGTGGTAAAGATTTTGTTTTGAAATAAAGAATAAGTTATTTATTATTGATTTGTTCTGACTGTAGTGATTTTAGGTCTGACGATAATCAAAAACGCGAGCAAAGTAAAAACTAACATTTGCCAAGTTACCAAATTCCAACCCCCCAGATTCCAACATAATAGACCAAGGGTAGTACCGATAGCACCGCCGATAAAATAGGTAGTCATGTAAACTGTGTTGATGCGACTATTCGATTGAGCATCAAGAGTGTATATCCTGGCGATATTGGTAACCTGCATTCCCTGGACACCTACATCTATTAACAATACAGCAACAGCGATCGCCAGTGCAGAACCAGAAGCAATTTTAGCAATTACTAAACTTGCAATTACCATCGATACAGCAATATTTAAAGAACGTTGAGAGTTACCTTTATCGGCTAGTTTACCAAAAATTGGTGCCGTCAATGCAGCGGCGATCGCCACTAAGCCATATATCCCAATTGTGTCAGATTGAAAATAAAAAGGCGCTCCGCTTAAATGGAAAGTCAGCGTTGTCCAAAATGAGCAAAAGACACCAAACAATAAACCACCAATTAAAGATGCTTCTCTTAATAATGAGAAACGTTTTAATTGGTGGAGTGTTGATTTTAATAATTCCCAATAATAACCATTAAAATCATTTTTGACATTAGGCAAATATATTTTTAGTAAAACAGTAACAATTAAAACCATTACTGCTGAAAATCCATATACATAACGCCAACTCAACCATTCAGCAATATATCCACTAAAAACTCTTGCACCTAAAACTCCAATCAATACACCAGTAAAAATATTGCCTACAGTTTGGCCTGTAGTTATTCTATCTATACTTGCTGCTAATGGAAGAATAATCTGGGCTGAGACTGTCGTAATTCCAATTGCTATGCTCAATATCCAAGCTTGGACGATGTTTTGTGAAAACGTCATAGCTATCAACAAACAAAACAAAAACGTCAATAAGCAAAGAATTAATTGTTTCTTGTTGATTTTATCTCCCAAGGGGATTAAAAAGAAAAGCCCAAAACCATAACCAACTTGCGAAAGCACAGATATGCTACCCGCTTCACTTTCACTGACTCCAAAAGAAGATGCAATATCTTTGAGAATTGGCTGATTATAATAAACATTAGCAACACAGACACCAGCTGCGATCGCCATAATCAATACTTGGACTTTGGTTAATCCATTACTTGGGGTTTGTTTTTCCATTTAACCTCAAATTTATACAGGAAAAAACTGGTTTACAGTACAGCTAAAACCAGGCAATAAAGGAGAAATTATAATATCGCTACTAAATAAAGTTTCTACCAATTTCAGTTGATTATCTTCGCGTCGATAGACCTCTAGTTTACGCGATCGCCAATCAGCAATCCAATATTCTTTTACTCCTCTAGAAGAATAAAGTTTCAGTTTAGCTTCCTTATCTCGTCTGAGATCTTCCTTGCTGCTAGACAAAACTTCGACTACTAAATCTGGTGCGCCAGTTAAATGTCCTGCTTCATCCAATGTTAGCGCCAAGGTTTCTTTAGTAGCCCAAACTACATCAGGAATCACATTATCTGATTCTGAAAACAAAACGCCGGGGTTGATTACAGCTTCCCCTAAACCAGTAGACTCTGACCAAATGTTAAGCTCTTGGAAAAATCTGCCACAAGTTTGCTGATGTTTAAAGTGAGGTGCCCTGGTCATAAATAATTCTCCATCAACTATCTCGTAGCGTGTCCCTTCATTTTCTGCTAATAGTTCCACATCTTGAGTTGTCCAGCGTACTCCTGTATTAAGCATCTGACTCATTGGCTAACTCCTTTTATCTTGCTCTTGTATTTTAATCATAATATTTAACTTTAGCTTCCTTATCTAGTCTTTCAAAAAATAAATATATGAGCAAATAGTAAGACTTAAACAAAATGCACCAAAAACAACACAAAACCAGCCACCCAGCATGAAAGGATTAAAGTTGTCTTGAGTAAGTGTGAGAAATTTATGTTGAGAATCGTTGAGAAAGGTATTAATTTTGTCAGCAAGTTTTTGTGCGGATGGTTGCCAGTAGGAGGAGTTAGAAATGCGATAGTCTTTCCCATCCTTAATAACAGGGCTGACATAATATTGTTTGCCTCCATCGTCATTAATTGCCTTAACTTCTACACCCATCCACAAATCTAATTCAGAATAAATTTTCACAGACGACTCCCACCAATCTCGATTAATCAACTGACAATTGATGTGTTTTGGTGTTCGCTCACACGAGAAAGTTGTAATCTTCCCTGGTACAGATATTAACTTGACTCCAAATGCAATAAGCAAAACACAACAAAGCAAATATATCAAGTTATGACAATGCATTGATTTTGGCATATTTGAGAATTATGATTTCTTTATTCAGGTTAATTTTTTATCGTTTTGTTGTAATACTCGTCCTAAGCTCGAATTTATCCATTTTTTTCGCATCGCTATCGCTGAAACCTATGCGTAACAGTAGTTTTACTTTATAATTAATCAAAAAATTACTCAAGTGTGTAACCCTTCTCTTAACAAACACTTAACGCCCACAAGCTCGATAATATGACTCAAGTCCAAGTCGAACCCAAACTATACACCTTCGATGAATTTATCAGCTGGTATCCCGAAAATTCAGAGGTACGATACGAATTGCATGATGGAGTAATTATCGAAATGCCCAAGCCAAGGGGAAAACATTCAAATCTCACAGGTTCCCTGATTGAGCAACTATTGATAATTATTAGACAGAGTGGCTTTGGAGGCATATGGACTATTCCCAGAGAATCAATCGTCAAACCTAAACGGGAAAAATCAGGTTACGAGCCAGATATCATCGTTTTAAATAAAGAAGTTCTTGGGGATGAACCCCGGTGGGAAAGCGAATCGATTATTCAAAATCCTAATTCTGTCAAATTAATCGTCGAAGTGGTTTCAACTAATTGGCGTGACGATTACTACGATAAACTTCGAGATTATGAACAAATGGGCATCGAAGAATATTGGATTATCGATTATGCCGCATTAGGAGCGAGAAAGTTCATTGGTAACCCCAAGCAACCGACAATTTTTGTTTGTAACTTGGTTGACGGAGAATATCAGATGACTCCATTTACAGCAAATACGACTATTGTTTCTCCGACATTTACCCAATTGAACTTAACTGCACAACAAATTTTTGATTTGGCTTCATAGGCAAGCATTTACAGCAGATTGCAGATTGGTGAGGTACGGTTTATCGTAGGGGCGCCAAGCTTAGCATAGGTGTCAACTTAAGCTAAAACGCTTGTCCCACATCCATTTTACCCCACCCCTCAATCCCCTCCCCGCAGGCGGGGAGGGGACGTTTTGCACCAGCAAAACTGGGGTGGGGTGACGCGTTGAGTGATGGTAAGCGAGAAAATTTAAAATCATGTCTTGGCAAGGGTTTCACGTTAAGTTGACACCAATGCAAGCTTAGTGCCCCTACCCGTGTACCTCATTTACCTGAAAAATGCTGTAATTTTCACTTACGATTTTCGCGCCGCCACTTACTCCGCACGAAGCGAATTTCATCAAAAGTGTAGCTTTCACCTAGTTGTTCTTTGATGGGAGTCAGGGAAATATCACCGAGTACTTCTAAAACTTGCCAAATTTTTTGTTGATGTTCTACAGGTACTAATTGATTTAAATCAACTGGCTGATTTTTCTCAATTAATTTTTCTAGATGATTGCTAACTGTTGACGGACTAAGGTTGCGTTTTTGGGCAATTTGAGCAATATTTAAACCTTGCTGATGTAATTGTAATGTCTGCAATTCTGTATAAGAAGATGAGTTGGGAGAGGATACATAATTATTAGTAACCGATTTATTTTGTAAACCTTTTTCTTGGCGATAGGCGCGAATTTCTGTCAGAAACTTTTCGCCATATTGAGCGAGTTTATGACTACCTACGCCAGAAAGTTTGGCAAATTCAACTAAGGTTTGGGGTTGTACCTGTACCATCAATTTTAAAGTGGAATCATGGAAGATGACGTAAGGAGGTACAGATTGTTCATCAGCTAATTGTTTGCGTAGCGATCGCAATTTCTGTAATAATATTTCTGCTGCTTCGGCTTTTTCACTTCCCTCTTCCCAGGCAATTTTTTGGACTGTAGTTACAGCTAGCAAAACTGTGCGTTGTTTTCGCATCACTTCCCAACTGTGGGCGTTAAGTTTCAAAACTGAATAACCATCATTAGTCTGTTCTATTAGTCCTTGATGTAAAAGCGATCGCGCCAACATTCTCCACTCATCTAGAGTTTTATCTTTGCCAATTCCGTAGGTAGAAAGTTTATCATGTTCATTGAGAAGAATTTTTTGGCTTTTGGCGCCACGCAACACATCAATAATATATGTCATGCCAAATCTTTCTTTACAACGCGCCACACAAGATAAAAACTTCATGGCTTCAATTGTCCAATCTTGCATCGGTTTGGGATTACGGCAATTATCGCAGTTATCACAATTTCCACCAAACCGTTCGCCAAAATAACCAAGTTGAATTGTCCGCCTACAGACAGTCCCTTCAGCATAATCAATTACCTGACGCAGTTGTTGTTTAGCAATCAATTGCTCTTGGGGGTCAGTTTTTTGATTAATACTCCATTCAATGGTTTTAATATCACCAAAGCTGAAAAAAAGTGTACAACGTGAAGGTTCACTGTCCCTTCCTGCCCTACCTGATTCTTGATAGTAACTTTCTAAATTACGCGGTAAATCAAAGTGAATTACTAAGCGCACATCTGGCTTATTAATTCCCATACCAAAAGCAATTGTCGCCACCATGACACGCACATCATCCCGAATAAATCGAGTTTGATTGCTGCTGCGTTCTTCATCAGTTAATCCGGCATGATAAGGCAACGCAGAAATTTTATCATTTTGCAGTTTGAAAGTGAGTTCATCAACTTTTTTACGCGTCAGACAATAAATAATTGCTGAACCCTCGCCCTCCCGCACGAGTTCTAATAATTCGGCGTATGCAGACTTGGTTTTAGAACGAACTTCGTAATAAAGATTTTGCCGATTAAAGCTGGCTATGTGGATACTGGGTTGCTTCAGCCCTAATTGTTGAATGATATCACTACGGACGCGATCGGTGGCTGTGGCGGTGAGGGCAACGGTAGGAACATGAGGATACCGTTTTCGCAGAGATATCAACTGGCGATATTCTGGGCGAAAATCGTGTCCCCACTCAGAGACGCAGTGTGCTTCATCAATGGCGAAGGTAGAAATACCGACTTGATGATGGACTAAATCGAGAAACGGCAGAAATCTTTCACTTACAAGACGTTCTGGCGCGACGTAAAGTAATTTAACTTTGCCGTTGAGGATGGCTTCTTCCCGCGATCGCACCTTATACGCATTCAAACTACTATTGAGAAACGTGGCACTAATATTATTATTTCGCAGTGCTTCCACTTGGTCTTGCATCAGGGCAATTAATGGCGACACGACTACAGTTAAACCTTTTTTGATTAATGCAGGTAACTGAAAACACAAAGATTTTCCACCACCCGTAGGCATCACCACCAATAAATCCCGATTTTGCAGCGCATCTTCGATAATTTGTCGTTGTCCGGGGCGGAACCGATCGTAACCGAAGTGATATTTTAACGCTTGTTCGAGATTGGGATACTGAAGCATAGCGATCGCTTTTTTGGGGGCTTTTGCCTAGATAAGTAAGTTTTGTCAAAAAAGTAAGATATATTTTTAATAATCTTAGCTTTCTGGTTAAATTTGTGTGAGTTGAGAATTTCTAATTTTCAGCGATCGCAAAAACTCAGGCTAAGATGAGAAAACGCGGTAGCAGGTGAGGCTCTCAAAAACTTCTCCATCATAGCTTGTAGCAATCCTCCAAGCTCAAACAGCACTAGAAATAGTGCCTGGAAAAGTTCTCACAGCATAATCTAATACCGTTAATTTTCCCTAACCTGACTTTTCACGGGGTCTGGAAACTCTATTTAGAGAGAGTAAGGGTGTGACAAAGCTAGAAGGAATTTGTGAAATTCCAAAAGTCAAGCTGAATAAGTGTGTGTGTTTTCCCTCAACCCTTGCGCCTTTTTTCATATGCCGTGAAAAGTTAGACGGTATTAACTCACCCCTACCTCAAGGTATGGATATTCAAACTGTTGCTCCAAGTAATGGATTTTGCCATCGCTTGGAGCTTTTTACAGTCATTCTTCCAGAGAAAGACTCATAATTATAGCAGCTAACAGCCAATGGCGATCGCTACAACTTCAGGATGCTTGGCAACCTACTGGCTACTCTATAGAATTCAAATCGGATTACTATAAGTAGAACGGTGTAAATAATTAAAGGTTTGTAGTAAGGACTTTAGTCCTCTAATAAGGACTGAAGTCCTTACTACGAACTATTTCGGCCAAGCTTTTTACATTACTTCACATAGTTTGGTTTTTTCAAATCGTTCTATTTAGTAGTCCTATGTATAAATCAATAACCGTGTATAATTGGCAGCAATTTGGCAATTTGGCAGTTTGTGATTTTGGTATTTTGATATATTGCAGAAATTACCAAGATGTTTTTACTTATTATACAAAGCATGTGCTAAAGTCCGTGCTTTGTATTCCTAATTATTTGGCATTTTGGCATTATATTAAAAGTAATTTGTGTTATGATAATTTGAATAGGCAATAATTAAACTACAAAAAATCTATTAAGTTACAATTCTTTGAGTTGATGTTATGTGCTAGCCTTTCAACCTGTTGAATTTTATTTGTGCTATTTTTTTAGACACCAAGGTGTGCTGCCACTTCCAAGCTATTTAGGCGGGATAAATCATCCCGTCTTTTATTTTAGCTCTCAGTTGTCACCAGCTTTTTTGAGAACGTGTCTGTAAAATATGAGATTGTATGCAGATTGCCTCTAACCTCCTTCAAAATAGAAGAATATGACTGTGAAAGTCCCCTTTCTTAAGGAAGATTTAGAGGGTGATGAAAGTATTTTATACAACATAGAAGACTTGGAAAAAATTTGATGACCATCTAAATCGTTCTGCCATCAGCTTTCTGCTATGACAGAAAAAATTTCTATTTCAAGTATTCAGTGATACTAGAGTAGTGCATTATCAGGTTTGAGGATATTTGGATACTTCCTATAGGAAGATGCCCAATGAATATAATCATGAGTAAATTAATTCGGGATGTTGTTATGCACTGGATTTATATTGAGGTTTGGTTCACCGCCAAACCTTTTTTGTATCTATTGAAAATAGGGCATGGGGCATTGGAAAAGATGTGGGGAATTTCTGAGCTGCAAAAGGTTAAACTTACAATATTAAGTTTGAGAATCAAAGTCTTGATAATTCTGAATTCTCGATTCTGACACTAAAAAGTAAAAGTACTCCGTAGAATGCCGATAGTAACTGAGTCACTATCTGGGGTGTGACCCGGTTGCAAAATATGAATAATACCCGGTGTGACGCTAATGTTATCGTTTAGCTGAAAACGATAAAATGCTTCAATTTGAGTAGTCGTCCCTGGTTGTCCTCCGGCACGTCCCAAACCAGTATTGATAAAATCAGGGACATTATTCCCTACAGGTAAATTGCTACTAGTAATCTTTGGAGGTTGTCCGATATAAATTCCGCCCAAATTACCTTTGGCAAATAAATCAGGGAAATTGAAAAACACCATATAATTTGTAGTTTCAACATTTCCCGATCGCCCTGGAATATAAGATTTAGTATAACCACCCCATGCACCTGCGCTAATGCTCTTAGAAATTTGCCAAGTTACAGTCGCACCTACAGCATTAGTTTGTAGCGGTGCCGACGTTCCGGTAGTGCTATCAACTACAGTCAGGCACTCATCACCAACAAAGGTTAGTAAGCAACCATCTGAAGAGTAATTATTAACATAATACAAACTTAAATCTATAGCATCAGTTGGTGTCAGTAATAATTGTATACCTGTAGTCGTATTTCCATCAAATAAACCGCTACCTTGACCGGGATCTCCTGGTTGATAACTAGTATAAATTGCCTGCAAACTAGCGCGTTTAGCAAATTGCCAATCAATAGCAATACCACCATGACCGTATCCCATATTTAAAATCGGATTTCTTTGGGCAAAAAAAGATAACGACCCGGTTGCAGCACTTTCTACCCGATTTGGCCCTCGAAAAGCCGCTGGTATACTTACGCCTTCTGTTCCCACCATCACAGCTAATTTATCTGTCACCAACCAATGAAGATTCAGGTCACTGATAATCAAACTATCTGTGGGAAATTCGTAGCCAAGTAAAACATCATTCCGAGAAACGCTATTAGTAAATCTCGGTGCAGTAGTACCATTACCAGCTAACAAACCCGTGAACAAATAACTACGGGGAGTGATTTGACTAGTTAAATATAACTGCGCCAAGGAGATAACATTAATGTTTGTTCCACCATCATTTGTATCTCGTTGTCCATCTCTGAGATTAACATCGCCACGATTGTTAGTCCGTCCTTGAACCCCGACTATTAGTAGTCCGCTGAGTTTAGTTGTTGTTGAGAATTGATTAGCTTCAATTTCCGCAGTTTTCGCTTCTAAACTATCAACACGACCTCGTAAAGTTGCCAATTCAGCCGCAAATTCTTCCTGCAATTTTTGTAATATTGTTAAATCTTCTCGGCTAACTAAATCATTGGTAGCCGTAGCGATTAACTCATTGATTCTATCTAAACAAGCATTCACTCCCGCAGCAAATTCATATCGAGTTAAAGCGCGATTACCGCGATAGTTGCTATCTGGATAACCCGCGATGCAACCATAGCGTTCTACCAAAGACTGCAATGCACCGAAAGCCCAATCATTCGGTTGTACATCGTTGAGTTGAGAAACCGATGTTACTTGGGACATCGGATCTTTTGTGAAGGGGGATGAGGGGGTAATATCGCTATTAACTTCTGAATTCTGAGTTCTGAGTTCTGAATTCTGAGTTCTGAATTCTGAATTGTGAGTACTTTCTGTGTCCGTGGGAATAGCGATCGCTTTTTCTACAATTGTGTTGACTCCCGCAACGATTAACCATGCGAGCATCAAAATTTTACTATTGCTGCGGCTAACAAGTCTACCTTTCAATTTTTTTATACTCTGCTCACATACTTAAGTGACGAGTGTATTCGCCATCATCTGGCACTCACATGAGTAAATTTACGGATTTTGTACAAAATTAAACATAATCCTTCTGGGCAACTTTACAAAGGGCGAGTATAACTATTAGGGAATGGGGAGGTGGGGGGGATGAGGCAGAGGGGCAGGGGGCAGGGGAGAAAATCTTCCCCTCTGCTCCCTGCTAAGAGCTCCCCTGCCTCTTTTCAATGCCCAATGCCCAATGCCCAATGCCCAATAATAAAAGAATATGGCAAAACGCTCGCGCAAGTTGACGCCAAAAACTTCTAAACTAAATCAACCTCGTGCTGGTGCAATGAAACGCGTGGTTAAAAAACCACTTCAAAAACCAAAACGGGGAAGTTGGTTGTGGTCAACGTTAGCGATCGCTATTCTATTGAGTAGTGCTAGTTTAATTACGGCTTTTGCCTGGATTAGTGTTCTCTTTATTTTCAACCCAGACCAAGTAAGCTGGTTAAATCAAATTTTACCTGCATGGGCACAAATCCCTCTGGGTAAACACGAACGTCCCCAAACTTTGAAACAGATTGAACTCGATTTGAGTCGAAAAAAGCTCATGGTCGGGGAAATTTTACCTTTGTATCAAGATACGAAAAACTCGTTTTTCATCCCAGTTTTTCAGCAGCGTGCTAATTGTGAATCTGATTGTCAAAAACTTGTTGAAATCCGGGTTTATCAACGCTCACAAGAGCTAGAGTTTAAGTCTGAGCCGGAAAATTACTACTATTTAGAAAGTCAATTACCAATAACTGGGCCGGAAGAATCTTTTGTGATTTCTCCCTTGGCTGATACAACATTAGAACCCCAAGATATTAGTGTTCCCTTACCTTTAACTAAGGTGCAACGTTTTGAAGGCCAAACTCCATCACCAGGGGTTTGGTTTAATCTGCGGGGTGAACGCCAACATGGAACTGGTGCGATCGCTTACGGTCACATCGTATACTACAATCAAGAACGCAGCAATTTACAACTAATGTTGTCTTGGACAAGTCCCAGCGGTCAATTGCCGAAATGGCAGCAGGTGACTGGTGATGCTACAAAAGAGTTAGTTATCGATCAAACGGTAGGTTTAGAACCGTACTTGGAGGTTTACCAAGTCAAGCCTTTGAAGTTATTCCTCAAACCAATTCAATTGGAGGCGATTAACCTCAAATCACCAGTCCTCAAGGATTCTGCCTATCAAAATGCTTTGTCAATTGCCCGTAGTGGACTGTGGACGCCGGCTTTTGAATGGTTGAAGTTTATCAAAAAACAGCGTCGAGGATTACCAGAGGGGGCGCAAGCTCAAATGGATTTAATTCGCTTGCACTCCCAACTGACTAAATCCCAAGCCCAGAAAAGTTGGGCAAGTGCCAGCGAACAAGTGCTGGCAAATTTAATCGATGGCCGCTGGGGAAAAGCTTTGCAGGTGTTTGAAGCATCACCACATAATGTCCAAGAAATTGCTACCTTACTCAAAGGTGATGAAAAACGCTTGTGGAATCGTGCAGCAGCAGCATTGCGGGTGAACCCAAATAGACAAGAAGTGCAAGCTTGGTTCGCTTTGATTTTAGCAGCCCAACAGGGGCAAGAAGCTGCTAATTCCTGGTTGAAGACGCAACCACAAATTACTAAAGAACGTTTGGCTTATATTCAAGGTCTTTTAGCCAAACTTGATGGTGAGGCTACAAAATCGCAGATATCCCACCCTAGTCAAATTGTTGGTACTGTGCAACCAATTGCTCAAGTTACCCTGAGTGAGTGGCTACGACCAAATTCCACAGCAGACTTGAAACTCACAGATAATGAAGTTTGGTATCAAGTGCAGGTTAGTGCATTTTCTGATGGAAAACGCTGGCTAAATTTTCCTTTTGAGAATTTGAACCCACCCAAAATTTCCGCCGCAAAATTTTTCTGGGAAACCTTGGGAATTAATTCTGACCCCCAAATGCAAATAGTGGTCTGGCTACCAAACGGAGAACAGCAAATTACCATCGCTACTATCAAAGCGGTGCAACTACGAGATAAAGTTTTGCGCTTACTAGTTGCTGCGCCCAAAATTCCAGAGAATCAAAACAATGTTCTGCAACCAAAACCTTTAGCCCTAACGAATGCAGCACTGGAATGGGTACAACCATTTCCGATTACTCTCCGACAATTACATTCACAAAACCCGTCAGGAGTCAAGGTAATACTAGGGAATTTGTGGAAATCTTTACAAAAATCTGGCGAGGTTCCGGCTGGTAATATTCCTAGCTTTGAACAGATGCAAGAAAAGTTAGGTGATTGGCCTGTTCAAGTCATCGATTTAACAAATAATGGACAACCGGAAATAGTACTCACAATCTCAGGAATTACCATCGCATCCTTGAATCAGTCCCAACCTGAAAGTAGCGAGGAAAAGACAAATCAATCCCCTGACCGTACCATCATTTTGTCTGATAGCGATCAAGTGATTTACACGGACTTTCAAAAAAATTCCTCTCAAAAATTATCTGCGATCGCCAAGCTTACAGGCGTGCAATCCTTAGCTTTATTAGTGGAAAACGCCCAGATATATAATCTGAAGCGCTGGTCTGAGAAAAATCAGCGCTTTGAATAGCACGCACTTACCAAAATTTAGTCTCTCAGAGGTGATGGCGTTGGTGTAGCCCGTTAAAAAACAGAGTTATTCTCTTTGGCTAGTTGCAGCTATACGTTGGTGCTTCAGGCTTTCCAACTGCTGCAACAAAGAGTCTACCTCTGCTTGTAAATGCATAAATTTAGCTTGTTGATCGTCTTGATAATAAGACTTGGTTAGCTTGGTTACCAAGCTAGCTTGGGATTCGCGATCGGAAACACTGGATAAACAAGTAGGCATCTTTAATTAAATCCGCTTTGTTAAACTCACACCAATAGAAATATTATAATAAGCCTATTTTAAGGTTTATTAAATTATTGTGTATTTTTCATCATTTAGTCTAATAGGTTTTGGGTTCGATCATAAGAGACGGCGATCGTAATGGCTCTGTTCCAGGGGATGGGGCATGGGGGGATGAGGGGGATGAGGGAGATGAGGGGACAATAACTCCAAACTCCAAACTCCGCAGTGCCAATGCCCAACGCCCAACTCCTAATGATAGACTGAACGCTCTCGATAAAATAAAAGTCCCAAGTAAGAGGCCTTGCAGCACAAAAAATAATATTCTGAATAATATTCTCTTAAAATTCAGGGACTGGGTAATGGAGATTTGAGATACTCCCCAATCCCCAGTTCCCAATCCCCAATCCCTAATTAAGAAACTTTAAATCCTGTGACTTTGAGCCTGTCTGCTGCTAAATCTCATCGCCAACCTTGGCCCGGACTGATAGAAGCCTATCGTGAATACTTGCCTGTTAGTGAAACAACGCCTGTTGTGACTCTGTTGGAGGGTAACACGCCCCTAATTCCAGTGCCGGCGATCGCGGAACGCATTGGCAGACAAGTACGTGTATTTGTCAAATATGATGGTCTAAATCCCACCGGCAGCTTCAAAGACCGAGGGATGACTATGGCAATTTCCAAAGCCAAGGAAGCAGGGGCAAAAGCAGTCATTTGTGCCAGTACGGGCAATACCTCAGCCGCCGCTGCTGCTTATGCTAGGCGTGGCGGGATGAGTGCTTTTGTGCTGATTCCCGACGGCTATGTGGCATTAGGGAAGTTAGCCCAAGCTTTAGTCTACGGGGCAGAAGTGTTGGCAATTGAAGGTAATTTTGACCAAGCTTTAGAAATTGTCCGCGATATGGCCGAAAATTATCCCGTCACTTTGGTGAATTCGGTGAATCCCTATCGCTTGGAAGGACAAAAAACAGCAGCTTTTGAAATTGTTGATGTCCTGGGCGATGCCCCGGACTGGCTATGTATCCCTGTGGGGAATGCCGGAAATATCACAGCATATTGGATGGGTTTTTGTCAATATCATCAAGCCGGCAAGTGCGATCGCCTACCCAAGATGATGGGATTCCAAGCCGCAGGTGCAGCGCCTTTAGTACACGGACAGCCAGTGGCAAATCCCGAAACCATAGCTACAGCAATTCGCATTGGTAACCCTGCTAGTTGGGAATTGGCGATCGCCGCCCAATCTGCCAGTCAGGGAAGTTTCCGTGCAGTCACCGACGCGGAGATTCTCGACGCTTATCGACTTTTGGCAGCATCAGAAGGTATCTTCTGCGAACCTGCTAGCGCTGCTTCTGTAGCCGGCTTGTTACAAGTGAAAGACCAAATTCCCACAGGGGCGACAGTGGTTTGTGTCCTCACAGGCAACGGTTTAAAAGATCCAGATACAGCCATTAAGCACAATCACAGTCAATTTAAACAGGGCATTCCTCCGGAACTCAAAGCAGTAGCCGAAGCAATGGGATTTTAGCTCTAGGGACTGGGGACTGGGGACTGGTTATTTATTCTTATCCCTCATGTCCCTCATGTCCCTCATGTCCCTCATGTCCCTCATCTCGCTGCTCGTTCCCGTGTCAAACTATCGATCGCATCACCCAAGGCAGTAGTCAGACTTTTACGGGTTTGGGCATGGTTGTCTTGTTCTGTTTTTAAAGCTTGCGAAAGGCGATCGCGTTCTTTGATGGCAGCAATCAGTTTACTTTGCAATTCCTCTACAGATTGTAAGTGTTCTATTTCTTCTTGGATAGCTGTGACTGGTGTAGCAGGTAGTGTTCCTGTTTCAATACCTTGGAGTTTATGCAAATCTGCCTTCAGAGATGCGATCGCTTGTTGGGACAATTGAGCATCTGTGCGTCGTTGTTCTGCTTCTGTATTATAAAGTTGACGCCATTTTTGGGCACTTTCCCAAGCCGCATCGCGATCTTGTTGAAGTTCCACCATCTGCTGTTTGAGTGTCTGAATTTCTGTTAACCACTGTTGTGTTAAATTTGTTGTTTGGTTGGTATTTTCAGCCATTTTTATCCTCACACATATCTATTAAAGTAATGATTAAGAGCAGCCAGACCTGCTCTAGTTTTGAACCTCAAAAGAATTTCTATGGTCTTAGCCACTATTAATACAGGTAGCCTGAACTTTGAAACATTTGTTGCAGGTTATTTAGATGATATACGCTACGAATTAATCGATGGAGAACTAATAGACTTGGAACCCACTGGACTTCACGAGCAGGTAACAGGGTTAATTAATCGTAAGCTCAACGTAGCAATTGATGTGCTGGATTTGCCTTGGTTTATTCCCATGAAATGCCTAATTAAACCATTAGGTCAAAATTCAGCTTTTAGACCCGATGTTGTAATTCTGGATCGCACTACTTTGACGGATGAGCCGCTGTGGAAGACTGAACCAGTAATTACACTAGGTAAATCTATTAAAATAGTAGTGGAAGTGGTCAGTACCAATTGGCAAAATGACTATGCCCGGAAGGTGGAAGACTACGAAGCCTTAGGTATTCCAGAGTATTGGATCGCAGATTATCTAGGGCTGGGAGGCAAACGCTACATCGGCTCATCTAAACAACCTGTGGTGACAATTTATCAGTTAGTGGATGGAATTTATCAACAACAGCAGTTTCGGGGAAGAGAACGCCTAATTTCCCAAACATTTCCAGACCTGAATTTGACTACTGAACAAATATTTGCCGCAAGTCAGTTGAGTTAGGGATTTCCAAGAAATAAATTATCGAACCACAGAGGCGCAGAGAACACAGAGAGAGGATAAATACAGAGGGTTTTTGCGTCAGTTTGGGATATTTTTTTATTTGGAAGTCCCTTAGTAGCTGGGGGATAGGGGGTGTCCCTACGCGATTTATTGAAAATTGCTGTAAACCAGAAGCGCTATTAACCGCATTGTGTCATAATTCGATTTTATAATTTTGAACTCTGTATTTATGCCTTGCTCTGCCACCCTTGCTCAACTGGTCGAAGTTCTTTTGGCTCGTCCTGTAAACTTATACGAAACTGGTTTAACACAAGTAAGTCGCGGTATACAAACAGATACTCGTATCCTCAAGCCGGGTGAAGTGTTTGTGGCTTTGCGAGGTGATAAATTTGACGGACATGAATTTGTGGCAACAGCGATCGCTAAGGGTGCCATAGCTGCAATTGTAGATTTAGCATACGAAAATCCCGGATTTCCCGTATTGCAGGTAAAAGACACCCTCAAGGCATATCAGCAAATTGCCAGGTGGTGGCGCGATCGCTTTCCTATTCCGGTAATTGGTGTTACAGGTTCCGTAGGTAAAACCACTACTAAAGAATTAATTGCCACAGTTTTAGGAACCAAAGGAGCAGTCCACAAAACCTATGGCAATTACAATAATGAAATTGGTGTGCCAAAAACTCTCCTAGAACTGACTACAGAACATGACTACGCCGTAGTTGAAATGGCCATGCGGGGTAGGGGACAAATTGCCGAACTCACACAAATAGCGCGTCCCAGTATTGGAGTGATTACCAATGTGGGGACGGCACATATTGAATTGCTGGGTTCCGAAGAAGCCATTGCCGAGGCCAAATGTGAATTATTAGCCGAAATGCCTGCTGATAGCGTAGCAATTCTGAATTACGACAATCCCCTATTAATCGCCACAGCGGCAAAATTTTGGACAGGAGAAGTCATAACCTACGGTTTTTCCGGCGGCGATATTTCCGGACTATTGATTGATAACGAAACCATAGAAGTCGCAGGAATCCAACTGCCTTTACCGTTACTTGGTCGTCACAATGCCACAAATTTTTTAGCGGCTTTAGCTGTGGCAAAAGTCTTGGGAGTAGACTGGGCAAGTTTGCAAACAGGTGTGGAAGTCGATATGCCCATGGGGCGATCGCAGCGGTTTAATTTGCCCAACGACGTGGTAATCTTAGATGAGACATATAATGCTGCACCAGAAGCGATGTTAGCAGCATTGCAATTATTGGCAGACACACCAGGGAAGCGAAAAATTGCGGTGTTGGGTGCAATGAAAGAATTAGGAGAGCGATCGCAGCAGTTACACCAGCGAGTGGGAGAAACAGTGCAAAAGTTGAATCTAGACGGCTTGTTGGTGTTAGTAGATGGAGAAGACGCCGAAGCGATCGCTAAAAGCGCCGCAGGTATCCCATCGGAGTGCTTTGCAACTCATGGGGAATTGGTGGCGAGATTAAAAACATTTGTGCAAGCTGGCGATCGTTTGCTGTTCAAAGCCGCCCATTCAGTGGGACTAGAACGGGTAGTCAATCAGTTACGTGCAGAATATCCTAATTGAATGAATTTACAAATGAGCATTTCGCGCAGCCTGTAGCAGCTCCCGCCTGAAAATGCCAGTCCGGGTGTGGTGTATTTTTGTGAAGTGCAGTTTCAAAAAGATGAAAAACTCTATGAAAGGGTATTTGCCGAATCATCATTGTATTTCTACCGTAACTGTGACAGGTTTAATGATTGGCAAGCAGTAATTATTTATCCGTCGCGTAGTATTGAACAAAATAAACTACATCCGCATCGTTCATTACTTAACGGAAACCAATTGCATCGAGTATATTTGGATGAGTTGGGAGATATTCGTGCGTTGCCTTTGTGGGTGGCGGCGATGGTATTAACTACTGTTGAAGAAGAACAAGCCCCAGAAGAAGCCCGGTATTTGTTAAGTAGAACTCGCGCTGAATTATCGCCATCAAGTAGTCGTGCGATAATTGAGATAATTACAACAATCATGACTTATCGGTTTGATCAACTGAGTAGAGTGGAGGTAGAAGCAATGTTAGATATTACACTGAAAGAAACGAGAGTTTATCGGGAAATTAAGCAGGAAGGACGAGAAGAAGGACGGCAAGAAGAAGCAGTTAACTTTGTTACCCGACAGTTGACTAAGCGGTTTGGAGAACTTCCCCAGGAGGTGCGTTCTGTGATTTTGGGTTTGCCTTTGCCAATGTTGGAAGATTTGGGTGAAGCTTTGCTAGATTTTACGAGTGTTGCTGATTTACAGGCTTGGCTAGAGGCACGAATAGATAATTGATTGTACAGTCGGGTAATACCAAATTCTCTAAATTTTGGCAATAGATTCCAATCCTCTCAAGCTAAAATATATAAGACTTTCGTAATTACATAATTAGGAATTATTTGACGGTGGAATTTGAGCGAAAATAGCAGTTTGTAAGATTTCAGGAATTTGTTTCCACACTACAGTTCCTTTATCACTTTTGATATACAGTTGCATAAAATCCAGTAATGCTGTGGCACTTTCTTCTGGGGTGAGATTGACAAAGAGATATGTAGGTTTATCTGGACTGGCGAGGGAGACAACACAGCCATGATTACACGCCCATAAGCATCCGACTGGTTGAATTTCAATTTCATTATTTGGAAATTTTTCAGTGCAGAAAGTGTTGATTTTGTCAAGTAAAATAGTGCCGTCAAAAGGGGGATTCTCTGGTCGTTTTTCAGAAGAACTGTGGCAGGATTTACAGACAAATATATTGTGTTTGGACATTATTTTAAGGTTGTTTGACTAGATACTTAAATAAATCATCAATAACTGCATTCATAGCTAACACATCAAAAGCATACCAATGATCAGAATCTACGATATAAACTTGATTTTGTTGAACTACCTTCAGCTTTTGCCACAAAGGTTCTTTTTGCAGTTTTTCTAATGCCTCTACACCAGCTTTTCCGCCTCTGTGGGAGAGGAATAAAACATCACCATCAATATCGGATAAATTCTCATAAGAGATGTTATCTCTTGTGAAAAAATCTCCTCTTTGTGTAAGTGGGCGTTGCAGTCCAATATCATTTAAAACTTTACTAGTAGGATGTTTTGCGCCATAGATATAAATTCCATAAGTTTGATCTACAGTAGCAACTGATACCTCGAGTTGATGGTGGCGATTCTCCTTTGGAGAGGCTACGCCAACGCCCAATTTTTGTTTGAGTTGTTCAATCCGTTGCCAATATTTATCTATCAATTCTTTCCCCTCCTCTTCTTTATCTAAAATCTGGGCAACATCTTTTAAATGTTTTTGCCAGGGAGGAGGAGGGCTAGGATTATTCAAAACAACAGTAGGTGCAATATCAGATAGCAGCTGATAGATATTTTGAAACCGAGTAGTCGAGACAATTAAATCAGGTTTTAGTAACAAAATCTTTTCTAAATTTGGTTGAAATCCAATATTTTCTACTCTATCTGCTTGGTTTTGAAGATGTTCTGGAAAAGATTCTCCTGCATACCAAGTCGTTGCAATAGGTTTAATGCCCAATGCTAAAGTGCTACGAAAAGTTGCCATCCACAAAGTCACCACTCGTTGAGGATGGCGAGGAATACAAGTTTTACCTATTGCATGTTGCACAACTTGGCAATTTTCTGGCAGTTGTCTTAGGTTTGTAAAACTGTAGTTAATGTTTCTGTTAGAAGCCGAAGTCAATGTAAATGTTAAAACTCCTAATAACAATAGTGCGATAAAACGACGTAAAGAAGTTTTTACAGATATCTGACTTCTCAAAACTCCCATAAAATTGTCCCTTGTACTGTTAAAGGATCACCTAAGAAAACCCTATTTCTACTGAAGGCTGACTCGAAATAATCAACATCAAATAAATTTCTTAGATTCACTGCTGCGCGAAATCTATCTCTTTTGTAGAAAATAGACGCATCTGTACGCAGATAACTAGGCAATTCAAAGGTATTGGCTAAGTCTCCTGGTCTTTCGCCAACAAAGAATAAGCCTAAACCAAAACCTAATCCTTGTAAATTGCCAGATTGAATTTCATAAGTTGTCCACAAATTAAAGCTGTGTTCAGGAACATTATTCAAACGATTACCAACCGCAAATGTATTATCTTTGGTGATTTCTGCATTGTTATAGGCGTAGCCGGCAATCACATTCCATCCTGGTAAAATTTCCCCTGCAACGGCTAACTCAATTCCTCGACTTCTTTGTTCACCAACCTGAATAGAAAAGTTTGGTGGTATGCCCGGTCTGTTGTCGGTAGTCGTAACATTAGAACGAGTCAGATCGTATAAAGCAAGTGTCGCAAACAGTTTGTCATTTATATCTGCCTTAACTCCAATTTCATACTGAGTACCGCGTTCTGGTTGGAATTGGCTACCCTCAAAGGTAGTACCTATGACCGGATTAAATGACTGAGTATAGCTTGCATAAAGTGAAATTGGTTGGATAGGTTGGTAGACAATACCTACGCGAGGGGTAAAAGCTTCATCTTGTTGAAATTGAGTAGTTGATGTGAGTAAATTTCTACTAGTTAGACCTGCAATATCAAACCGTCCACCAAGTAATAGCTTGAAATTTTCTGACAGTGAGATTTGGTCTTGGATGTAAAAACCTAATAAGTCTCTTCTATTCGTTTGAACAAAACTGGGAGTAACCCCGGCAACAGATGGCGTTAGACCATACACTGGGTTAAATACATCAATTGATGTGGCTGGATCTGTAAAATTGAGGGAGGAGTCATCTAGTCTATTTAAAGCGAAGCCTGTTACTAGTTGATGCTGAATACTACCTGTAGCAAATTTGCCCACAAAATACGTATCAAAGCTGTAGAATTTGTCTGTGAAATCTTGTACATTTGTACCTCTAGTTATAGTGCGGTTATCATTTTGCAGAACGTTAACAAAAACAAAATCTCGATCTTGGCGGTAGTCTGAATAACGAAAGGCATTACGTAATTGCCAGTCTTCACTAAAACGATGCTCAAAGTTATAGCCGACACGAATCGCACGAAGATCATACGTATCGAAATCAGGCTCACCCAAATAGCGATTTCTGGGAATCTTACCATTCGGATTAGGTAAAACTGTTCCTACAGCTGGCAAGCCTACATCAAAGGTTTGGGTATCTTGTTGTAAATACTCGGTTTCAACGGTCAACTTTGTTTTGTCACTAATTAACCAAGTAAATGTAGGAGCGACTACGTAACGTTGAGCATTGAAAAAATCAATAAAGCTGTCACTGGTCTGGGCTGCTAAATTTAGGCGATACAATACGGTTTTATCGGTGTTAAGTGGTCCAGATAAATCTAGAGATCCCCGATAAAAATCAAAGCTACCAACCGAAAATTCTGCTTTATAAAAGGGGTCACTGAGAGGCTGTTTAGTAACGTAGCTAATTATACCCCCCGGTGATCCCAAGCCGTAGAGAACTGATGCAGGGCCTCGGAGAACTTCAATTTGATCAACAATGGCACTATCAAAACCAAGAGTACGACTTGTGAAGTCTGGTAATCCGTTTCTGATAGTATTACTAACAGTGCTGAACCCTCGGATAAGAACAGTGTCAATAGGGACGCGCTGAGAAGTGGAGCCTTGTGCTATGCCTGGTACATTTCTCAAAGCTTCTCTCAACGTGTCTACTTGCTGGTCTTCTAGTACCTTTCGTGGCACAATCTGAATAGATTGGGGAATATCCCGCAATGGTGTGTCTGTTCTTGTTCCTACACTGGCATTCGGCACTCGATACCCATCCTGCTCACCTGTCACCACCAATTCAATCGGCGCATCACTTGCTGTTGGCGGTATCTCTGGTTGCGTTTCATTGGTAGGCTGTTCTGGCTGTTGTGCAGAAGTGACAGCACCAGCTACGGAGAAGATTAAACCTTGATCACTGTCAAATAATTCAATTGTGGGTAATTCTGCTTCACCTATGACCGTTACTCGGATAGTATTGGCATCAAAATTAGTTACCCTTATCTCAGTAATTCCCGCCAGTGGTTTTTCGGAACGAAATGTAAACGCATCGCCATTGGGTAAACGCAACTCAGCATTGGGAATATCAGCAATAAAATTATTCTCAGCACTGCGGTTAGTAATTTGCAGTTGCTCCCCCTGAGTTGTTTGTAAAATCACCTCCACACCTTTATCTGTGGGATTTGCCTTGACTCCTGTAATGAATACAGTCGATTGAGTATCAGCAGTTGGTGATTGAGAAAGTAAATCTTGGACGCTAGTAGCAGGAAACTTTATTTCGCTGAGTGTTTGAATTTTCGCACTCGATGTATTCTGCTTGTTTTCTGATGCCAATACCTGTACGGGTTGAGCAACTATACCACCAATAATCCCAACTACACTCACCACCAACCAAAGATAAATGTCAAGCGATAGTGCAGAACACTTACTGCTATGAGCAGAACGCCAACTTTTCATACCACTCTCTACACCACTAAACAATACTACTTATTGCATATATTTCTTAATTGCAATAAAACAGAGTGTAGAGAAAGAAATTTAGCCGAGTCTATCCCAAAACCGACAATTTGCTCAATGTCATGAAAAGCTGACTTTTTTACTGGATTTTTAGCAATCGTAACTGTATGCAGTCTGGAAACCATCCCTCTCATCAAGTGCGAGCAAATTAAGTAACCAGACAGAATTAATTACAATACTGATTCTTTACTAGGCAAGAGTTTCAAACCGGATTTTGTGTAATTAATTGCGTCCCACTACTTACAACAATGCAGCGATAGATTATGATTAGCCCTCTTCTGTCACTTTCCGGGACGGCAAACGCTAGAAGCCTCATGGGGCAATCAATACAAGCTATCCTATTAGAAAAAAATGGGTCTTGTATTTGTGATTAGAAAATAATCGTGCAATCGCTTGCTATGCAAAAGCTTTAGAATTAAACAATAGCAAATGTTTTCGGAGAGTGACAGAACAGGGTTAGGGTAACTAATCTGTGAAAAGATGCTTTCCTATCGAGCGATCGCATGGGATTTGACTATTAGGATTAGGAAGTACTGTACCCACTGCTGGCAAGCATTGGCATTAACTGCTTGTAGTGGCAAAGAGTGGCAAAGTAAGGTAGCCATTGAATCCAGTATCGACGACAAAACTCAAGGACAAATCTGGTTGTCCAGGTAAACAAAAAATTACAGAAACTGTCGCCTTACCACCAACTAACCGCCCATAAATCATTCGGCTATACGCTCCATATTTCCACTAAAACCGAATGCAGCACTATAACCTATTCGCAGCATAAATAATCTAGCGTTGGGATTTTTCTGCTTTAACGCTAATATTGATTCCACACCAATTTCATCTATTTCATACTCGCCAGTCTCCGCATCAATCACAATCATCTTGCCAATGTTATCCCCATGTTCAACCTGTTGACGAATCCCGTTTTCATAAAATTGGTTTACTCTTTGGGCAACTTCTTCCACAGTCCAAAAAATAGCCTCCATAATCGCACCTGCTTTTTACAATTGTTGTTACAGAAAAGGAAGCATTCTAGTTTTTACACAGGGCAAACGCACTGTTAGTTTTGTTGGGTTACGCTCCGCTTTACCCAAACTAAGCGAGATTGCGATCGCGGCAGATAAAATGCTGAAATGATGCGATATGTTCTTAATACTAGCGACCCTCGGCCAGTTTCTCCACAAAGGCTTGATGCTCTGGTGATGTCAGTCCCGTTTGCAGAGTATTCAAAACATCAATCATTCTGGCTTCTAACAAAGCCGTCACCGCCAGCCACAGCCCTGGAAAAGTATTACTGCGAATTATTCCTGATTCATCTGGCTCGATGAGAACAAATTCCTCAGATTGCAACCGAAACCAACTGAAGCAATTTTCAAAGGTTTGCCAGACCAAATATTCCTGTACCCCGTTACGGCGATAAGCATTTTTTTTATTACCCAAGTCGATCGCCGCGCTGCTAGTGGCAATTTCGGCAATCAGTTCTGGCGTTCCCTCAATGTAGCCATCTGCACTCAGAGTAGAAGGACCTCCAGTTTCAATCCGTAGCAGTGCATCCGGTTGGGGTTCATTGTCTAAATCTAGCCGTGTAGTGGTGTTGTCAGCAACGCTTACGCCAGGAGTGGCTGTCCAGTAGATTCCCAACCAGGTGATTAATGCAGCATGAGGTGTGCCATGAAAAGCTCTAACAGGGGATACCACGTAAACGATTCCTTCAATGAGTTCAGCTTTAAATTTTTCTGGGGTTGCCTGATAGCGGCGCTCAAACTCAGCACGAGTGAGGCGATCGCCACTGGCTAAAGCCGGAACTGGTACAGAATGAGTAGCTGGATGTGAAACCATAGTCACAATTTCAGGATTTAGTTATGTAAAAAAGCTTTCTTTGAGTGATTAGGCTTGTACAGATCTCCGACTTCTTGAAATGCGTTTGTAGTGAGGACTTTAGTCCTCCAAATATTTAAGCACTAAAGTG
>VFQR01000882.1_pt1 | contig 28961 bp, 21 predicted proteins | sample 3512321 | NCBI WGS metagenome assembly VFQR01 (sample SAMN10412374, study PRJNA504923) | tailings metagenome | isolation source: Relicate 3 Philex TSF1 revegetated site | place: Philippines: Tuba, Benguet | collected 2017-08-29 | reverse complement strand
GTCGTTGGCCTGCGTCTCGATGACGGGGAGCGCGGTGAGCGAGCCCTTGCCGGCGTCGTCGCCCATCTTCGCCGCGCGCTCGAGCAGCCGCGAGTGGAGATAGAACACGTCGCCCGGATAGGCTTCGCGGCCCGGCGGGCGGCGCAGCAACAGCGACATCTGGCGATAGGCGACGGCCTGTTTGGAAAGATCGTCGTAAATGATCACGGCATGCATGCCGTTGTCGCGGAAGAACTCGCCCATGGCGCAGCCGGAGAATGGCGCCAGGAACTGCATCGGCGCCGGGTCGGAAGCGGTGGCGGCAACGACGACGGAATATTCCATCGCACCCTGCTCTTCGAGCACCTTCACGAACTGGGCGACGGTCGAGCGCTTCTGGCCGACGGCGACGTAGACGCAATAGAGCTTCTGCGTTTCCGGTGCGCCCGCAACGTTGAGCGCCTTCTGGTTCAGGATGGTGTCGAGCGCCACGGCAGTCTTGCCGGTCTGGCGGTCGCCGATGATGAGTTCGCGCTGGCCGCGGCCAATGGGAATAAGCGCGTCGATCGCCTTGAGGCCGGTGGCCATCGGCTCGTGCACCGACTTGCGGGGAATGATGCCCGGCGCCTTCACGTCCACGCGGGCGCGCTTGGCCGACTTGATCGGGCCCTTGCCGTCGATCGGCTCACCGAGCGCGTCGACCACGCGGCCGAGCAGTTCCTTGCCGACCGGCACGTCCACGATGGCGCGCGTGCGCTTGACGGTCTGGCCTTCCTTGATGTCGCGGTCGGAGCCGAAAATGACGATACCGACGTTGTCGCTCTCGAGATTGAGCGCCATGCCTTTAATGCCGTTTTCGAATTCGACCATTTCGCCGGCCTGCACGTTGTCGAGGCCGAATACGCGGGCGATACCGTCACCGACGGAGAGCACCTGCCCGACTTCGGAGACTTCCGCCTCCTTGCCGAAATTCTTGATCTGGTCCTTCAGGATCGCGGAAATTTCCGCGGCGCGGATATCCATTACCGGGCCTCTTTCATCGCAATACGGATCGAGTTGAGTTTGGTTTTGAGTGAAGCGTCGATCATGCGGCTGCCGAGCTTCACCTTCATGCCGCCGAGGATGGACGGATCGACCGTCACATCGAGGGCGACGTCTTTCTTGGTCGCGGACTTGAGTGCGTCTTTCAGCGCGTTGAGATGTTCGTCGGAAAGCTTCTCGGCGACCGTCACTTCCGCGCGGGCCTCGCCCTTGTGGCGGGAGACAATCGTGCGATAGGCGCCGATCATCTGGCCGACGGCAAAGAGGCGGCGGTTGTGGGCGACCATGGAGAGAAACTTGCCGGCAAGGCCCGAGATGTTGGCCTTGGTGAGTACGGCGGCAAGCGCCTTCGCCTGCTCTTCTGACTTGAATACGGGACTGCGCACGAGGCGCGTCAGATCGGGGCTTTCCTGCAGGAGCTTCGAGAAGCGGTCGAGATCCGCCAGCACGGCATCGGCGGCTTTTTCTTCCTGCGCCAATTCGAACAGGGCCGTCGCGTAACGGCCTGCCATGCCGGAAACGATAGGTTCTTCGCCCGCCATTTTCTTCTCGCTGAAGCCAGCCCCGCGCGCCCGGAGCCCTCGCCTGTAGAGCGGCTCAAAACGCTGGAATCCTTAAGGGAATTCCGATTCTGGAGAGCGCCGGCTGCAATTGCGTCCGCGCTCATCTGAAATCGCGGGTTTGCTAACATAGCGCCCATTGCGGCGCAACGTGGCGGCCTGTCACGCAACCGCGTGGAACCCAAACTAACCCCTTGGAATTATGGAGTAACCCGACTCTCGCCCGGGAGCCTTACGAAGCCGCGCGGAATTTTTTGACCCCTTTGCATCGGCCGGCTCTCAACCCCAACCGGTCCCCTTTGAACGCAGGTCCCCAGAGAGAAATCGAAGCATGCAATCCGTCGACCTCACGACCTGCGACCGGGAGCCGATCCATATCCCCGGCACGATCCAGCCCTTCGGGTTTCTGCTAGTGCTGTCGCAGGATTTCGCGATCAACGGCGGTTCGGGCAACGCCGCCGAATTTCTCGGACTCGATTTCGACGACATCGCCCGCAAGCAGCTCGAGGATGTTTTCACCGCGAGCGCGGTAAGCCTCATCGGTGCGCGGCTCGAGCTTTTGCACGGACCCGACGCGGTCGAACGGCTGTTCGGCGTCGACCTGCAGGGCAACGGAAAACTCTACGACCTCGCCATACACTTCTCCGGCATTCATATCCTGCTCGAGGCGGAGCCGAGCCGCCGCGAACAGGATGTCAATTCCGGCGACCTCGTCCGCACCATGCTCGGGCGCCTTCGCGGCATCAAACCGTTCGATCAGTTCACCCGTGAAGCCGCCCGCCAGCTCAAACTGCTGTCCGGCTTCGACCGCGTGATGGTGTACCGTTTCGAACATGACGGCGCCGGCGAGGTGATCGCTGAAGCCGCGGAAAAGCATCTGGAGTCCTATCTCGGACTTCATTATCCCGCCTCGGATATTCCGAAACAGGCCCGCCTTCTCTATCAGCGCAACTGGCTTCGCATCATCGCGGATATCAATGCGCGGCCGGTGCCGCTGCTCTCCGCCTATTCCGGCCGCCACGAACCGATCGACCTGTCGATGAGCGTGCTGCGGGCGGTCTCGCCCATCCACATCGAATACCTCAACAACATGGGCGTCGGCGCTTCGATGTCGGTGTCGATCCTGCGCGAGGGAAAATTGTGGGGTCTGTTTGCCTGCCACCATTATTCGCCGCGCCATATCCCGTTCGAGCGCAGGACAGCCGCCGAACTGTTCGGCCAGATGTTCTCCTGGATTCTGGAGGCGCGCGAGCGCGAAATCGATGTCGCCTATGAAGCCCGCGCGCGCAGCATGCAGGACCGCATGGTGGCGTCGATCAGCGCCAATGCGGAAGCCGAGGACGTGGTCGGAAAATTCATCGAGGATTTCCGCAAGGTCATCGACTGCGACGGCGTCGGCGTCTGGAACAACGGCCTTATATGCCTGCGCGGCGAAACGCCAAATGAGGAGGAATTCACCGACCTGGTGCGGCGCCTGACGCGGGTCGCGCCGAACCGTGTTTTCGCGGCGAACGATCTGGGCGCCGTTTTCGCCGAAGCCAAGGCGTATGGGGATCGTGCGGCCGGCGTGCTCGCCGTGCCGATCTCCCGTTCCCCGCGCGATTTTTTGATGTTCTTCCGGAAAGAAGTCGCCCGCACGGTCACCTGGGCGGGCGATCCCAGCAAGCCGATGACGTCCGGCCCGCTCGGCGAGCGGCTGACACCGCGCAAGAGTTTCGAGGCATGGCAGGAAGTTGTGCGCGGACAATCCGTTGCCTGGCGCGATGCGGACCTGCGCATCGCCGAGAGCCTGCGCGTCACGCTGCTGGAAGTCATTCTCCGGCTTGCGGACATCTCCATCAACGAACGCAAGGCCGCGCAGGAACGGCAGGAATTGCTGATCGCGGAGTTGAACCACCGCGTCCGCAATATCCTGAGCCTCATCCGCGGGCTCGTGAACCAGAGCCGTTCCACGAGCAAGACCGTGGAGGAATTCGCAGCCGTCCTGAACGGACGGATCCAGTCGCTTGGCCGGGCGCACGACATGCTGACCCAGACCAACTGGGAAGCGGGCGACCTTCAATCGCTGCTGCAATCGGAGGCCGGCGCTTACATCAGCGAGAAGATGGACCGCATCCGCCTGAAAGGACCGGACATCGGCGTCGAGCCGAAAGCATTTTCGACGCTTGCACTTGTCATGCACGAGATGATGACGAATTCCGCCAAATACGGCGCGCTCTGCGATTCACGCGGCGCGGTGGATGTTTCGTGGAATCTCGACGAAGCCAACCGGCTGGTGATCGAATGGCGAGAACTGGGCGGACCGCCGGTCGCGCCGCCTTCGCGCCGCGGCTTCGGCACCACCATCATCGAGCGCTCGATCCCCTTCGATCTCGGCGGCGAGGCGGAAATCAGCTACGACCTCGTCGGGGTGCGTGCGCGGTTTGTGATTCCGCCCGCCTATGTGCGGATCCCCGACAGGAATGCTCCCGCAATCAAACCCGCCGATGCGTCCCGCGAGGAAGCCAGCATCGCGGGTACTGCTTTGATCGTGGAGGACAACCTGATCATTGCCGTGAACGGCGAAGGCCTGCTGCAGGAGCTTGGCGCCACGCATGTTGAAATCGCGGCTTCGGTGCGGGACGCGCTCGAATGCCTCGACAAGATCACGCCGGGCTTTGCGCTGCTCGACATCAATCTCGGCGGCGAAACGAGCATGCCGGTCGGACTGCGGCTCGCCGAAATGGGCGTGCCGTTCATTTTCGCCACCGGATACGGCGACCGCGCGAAGCTGCCGGAAGAACTCGCGCATATTCCGGTGATCCAGAAGCCCTATACGCTCGACGGCATCCGCGCCGGAATCGGGAAATGGGATTCGCAGGTCTCCAATCGAAAGTCCTGACCGCAAGCCGAACCGGCTAGAGAAAACTTTGCGGGTCGATGTCCACCGTCACCTGCAAGCTACCTTTGGGCTTCGGACCGTTCGACAGCCACGCGCGGATATAGCCTGAGAGATCGAAGCCGCGCCTGGAGCGTGCGAGCAGCCGGTAGCGATGCCGTCCGCGGATCAGCGCAAGCGGTGCTTCCGCCGGACCGAGGATCCGCACGGCTTCGCCGCGCGGTGCGGCAGACACGAGTTTGCGCGCATAACTTTCCGCTTCCGGCGCGGTCGAGGCTGCGACGATCAGGCTCGCGAGCCGTCCGAACGGAGGAAGCTCGGCTTCTTCGCGTTCCGCTATTTCCCGGTCATAGAACGCTTCGCGATCGCCCGCGATCAGCGCCTGCAATACCGGATGATCCGGCTGATGCGTTTGCAGGAAACCCCTGCCCGCGATTGCCTCACGGCCCGCGCGGCCGATCACCTGATGCAGCAACTGAAACGTCCGCTCCGCCGCGCGCGGATCGCCGTTGCCGAGTCCGAGATCGGCGTCCACGACGCCGACGAGCGCCAGCGAGGGAAAGTGATGTCCCTTGGCGACAAGCTGCGTGCCGATCACGACGTCGACCTTGCCCTTCTCGATGGCGTCAAGTTCGGCGCGGATGCGCTCGACCCCGCCCGCAAGATCACTGGAGAGAACCTGCGTACGCGCCTGCGGGAAAAGCGCGCGCACTTCTTCCTCCAGCCGCTCGACACCGGGGCCGCAGGCGACGAAGGAATTGACGCTTTCGCATTTCGGGCAGGCATCCGGCAGTGCGGCATTGAACCCGCAGTGATGGCAGACGAGCCGCCGCCGATGCCGGTGCTCCACGAGCCACGCATCGCAGGTGGGACAGCGCAAGCGGTTGCCGCAGGTCCGGCACAGGGTCAGCGGCGCATATCCGCGCCGGTTCAGGAACAGCAATGCCTGCTGTCCGCGCTCCACGGTTTCGTTGATTTCCCGTTCCAGTTTCGGCGCGATCCAGCGGCCGCGCGGCGGTCCCTCGCTGCGCAGATCGATCGCTTCCAGTGCTGGCATCGCCGCACCGCTGAATCGTTCCGGCAGGTGCAGCCGCCGGTAGCGTTCACGGCGCACGTTGACTTCGGTTTCAACCGACGGCGTCGCGGTGGAAAGCACCACCGCCGCGCCGGCGAGCGAGCCGCGCACCACGGCCATGTCGCGCGCATGATAGTGAACGCCGTCTTCCTGCTTGTAGGCGGGATCGTGTTCTTCATCGACGATGATGAGACCCAGATCGCGGAACGGCAGAAACAATGCCGAGCGCGCGCCCGCGACCACGGCGACTTCCCCGCGCGCAATCGCTTCCCAAGTTCGCGCGCGCTTGCGCGGGTTCACCTGCGAATGCCATTCGGCCGGACGCACGCCGAAGCGTTCCTTGAAGCGGTCGAGAAAACGCGCCGTGAGCGCGATTTCCGGAAGCAGGATCAGCGTCTGCTTTTGTTTGCGGATCGCTTCGGCAACCGCCTCGAAATAGGTTTCGGTCTTGCCGGAACCGGTGACGCCGTCGAGCAGATGCGTCGAAAATGTTTCCGCCGCGACCGCCTCGCGCAGGGCAATCGCGGCCTCATTCTGCGGGTCGCTCAGTTTCGGTTTGGAAAATTCTGGATCGGGCGCGAGCGTCACCGGCTCGTTCGGAATTTCTGCCTGCTCCAGTACGCCTTCGTCGAGCAATCCGTTGACGACCGAAGCACTGACGCCGGCCTCGCGCGCGGCCTCTGCCTTGGAACGCACGACTCCATCGCCGAGCAACGAAAGAACTTTTTCGCGGGCCGCACTCGCGCGCTTCGGCGCCCTGCTGGAAAGCCGCACGCCGACTTTTGTAATTTCTCCCTGCTCGTCGAATTTCAGCGCCATGCGCAGCACCATGCCGCGCGGCGCCAGCGTGTAGTCCGCGATCCAGTCGATGAACTTCACCAGTTCCGCCGACAGCGGCGGAATATCGAGCGGCGCCGAAATGGATTTCAGTTTTGCGCCGGCGGGAAGCTCGCGCGGCGCGGAAGGCCACACGCAGCCCACCGCCCGGCGGGGGCCGAGCGGCACCGCCACGATGTCGCCGGGCTTCAGCGAAATGCCGTCCGGGACGTGGTAGGTATAGGGTGAGTCGACGGCCACCGGCACGAGCACGTCGGCTTTGGTTTCAGCCATTTGGTTCCAGCGTAATCGAATCCGCGAACGCACAGCATAACTGGTGTCGAGGCCGATGCCCGCAACCGCCGGCGAAATTCTGGAACAGGCCAAGGCCGCGGTTGCCGCCGTTGCCGCGCGCGACGTGGCGGAAGAAGCCGCGCACTGGCTCGATTTTCTCGGCGTGGAGCGGCGGCTGTCCCCCAAAACGCTGGAAGCCTATGCGCGCGACACGGCGGCGTTCCTCAAATTTCTTGCGATCCATATCGGCCACAAACCGAAACTCGCTGAGTTCGCGAAACTCACCCCCGCCGATGTGCGGGCCTATCTCGCGAGCCGCCGCAAGGACGGCATCGAGGCGCGCAGCCTGATGCGCGCCCTCGCCGCCGTCCGCTCGTTCGGCCGCTATCTCGAACGCGAAGGCCGCGGCAAGGTCGCGGCACTCACGGCGGTTCGCGCGCCGCGCGTTCCCCGTTCCCTGCCGAAACCGCTGTCCGCAAAAGCCGCACGCGCGGTCGCCCACGTGGACAGCCGTGCTGGCGAGGAGCGCGAGCCGTGGGTGCTCGCCCGCGATGCCGCCGTGATGGCACTGCTTTACGGTTCGGGTTTGCGTATCTCCGAAGCGCTCGGACTGAAGCGCCGGGATATTCCAAAACCCGGAAAAGGCGACGCGCTCACCATCACCGGCAAGGGCAACAAGACGCGCATGGTGCCGGTGCTGCCGCAGGTGCTGGAAGCGATCGACGAATATGTCCGCATCTGTCCCTTTAACGTCGCGCCCGAACAGGAAATCTTCCGGGGCACGCGCGGCGGGCCGCTCTCTCCGCGCATCGTGCAACTCGCGATGGAGCGGATGCGCGGCGCACTCGGACTTCCATCCACAGCCACGCCGCATGCGTTACGGCATTCCTTCGCGACGCATCTCCTTGCCAGAGGCGGAGATTTGCGCGCGATCCAGGAATTGCTCGGCCACGCTTCGCTCGCGTCAACGCAAATTTACACCGAAGTCGATTCGACCCGGCTTATAGAAGCCTATCGCTCCGCCCATCCCCGCGCCCGCGGCTGACCCGCTGTCGCGGGTTTGTCGTGGAGCACGTCATAAGAACGAGCCGGGGAGAATTTCATGGCCGCGAAGTCCGAAGAAGCCGCCCACCACGCCACGCATCTGGAAGGCAACAACAAGAAGATCGCGCTCCTGATCGCGGTGCTCGCGCTGTTCCTTGCGTTCTCCGAAACGCTCGGCAAGAGCGCGCAGACGAATGCGATCAGCTTCAACGTGGAAGCCTCGAACCTGTGGGCGTTCTTCCAGGCGAAGACGATCCGCATGACGGCCGTCCGCACGGGCGCCGAAGCGTTGCAGGTGGAAATCCCGGCGACGGCGGACGCCGCGCTGAAAGCCGCGCGCGAAAAGCGGGTCGCCGACTGGATTGCTACCGCCAACCGCTACGACACCGAACCGGAAACCCAGGAAGGCCGCCGCGAGCTTGCGGCGCGCGCTAAACAGACCGAGACGAAGCGCGATCTCTTCATGGCGAAATATCATCACTATGAATTTGCCTCTGCCGCTTTCCAGATCGCCATCGTGCTTGCTTCCGCAACGGTGATCACCGGCGTGATGGCGCTGACCTGGCTCGCCGGCGGACTTGGACTGGTGGGCATCGGCTTCATGGCCATCGGGCTTTTCGCGCCACACGCCGTGCATATCATGTGAAGCGATCCCGCCGCGGAAATCCGCGCAGGCCGGTGAAGGAAACCGGAGCGCCGCGAGGCGCAGGGGTCTTCGTTTCGCGCTCCGGCGAGGGAGCACGCATCGCCTTGCGGCGCTCCGATCCGGCGTTTTCCTTGCGGCATGGGCCACGCTTTTCGTGAGAGGCAAAGCGGCCTCTCTTCCGTCAGCCGAGCTCCCGGCAGGCGAGCGTAATCTCGCCGGGTGGAGCCCCATGCCGCCCCGGCCTGTGCTTGCGAACACAGACGGAGGCGCCGGTCCCGTTCCGCTTCAAGACGCCTCGAGAAACGACCTTCGCGAACGGGACGCGAAACCATAACCCCGCGCCGGGGCGCGGGGATAAGGCTCGCGGAAACACACGGTTTTGCGGAGTTTATCGCGGCTGAAAGTTGAGTAGCGCGCTCACATATGGATCGCGCGCTTGTCGACGGCGAGGGCCGCTTCCTTCACCGCTTCCGACAACGTGGGATGCGGATGGCAGGTGCGGGCGATGTCTTCCGCCGAACCGCCGAATTCCATCGCGACCGTGACTTCGGAAATCATCGTGCCCGCATCCGGGCCGACGATGTGCACGCCGAGCACGCGGTCGGTCTTGGCGTCGGCGAGAATTTTCACAAAACCGTCCGTGGTCTTGTTCACCTTGGCGCGGCCGTTGGCCGTGAACGGAAACTTGCCGGCGTTGTAGGCAATGCCCGCCTGCTTCAGTTCTTCCTCGGTTTTGCCGACGGAAGCGACTTCCGGATAGGTGTAGATCACGTTCGGGATCGCGTCGTAATTCACATGGCCCGCCTTGCCCGCGATGATCTCGGCGGCGGCGATGCCTTCGTCCTCCGCCTTGTGCGCGAGCATCGGCCCGGCGATCACGTCGCCGATGGCGTAGATGCCCTTCACATTGGTCTGAAGATGGCCGTCGACGACAACACGCTTGCGGTTATCCATCTGCACGCCCGCTTCGGCGAGGCCGAGACCTTCGGTGTACGGAACGCGGCCGATGGAGACGAGCACCACATCGGATTCGATCGTCTCGCTTTTGCCGCCCGCCGCCGGCTCGATCGCCGCCTTCAGGCGTTTGCCTTTTGAATCGACGCCGGTGACTTTCGAGCCGAGCCGGAATTTCATGCCCTGCTTTTCGAGGATGCGCTGGAACTGGCGCGCCACTTCGGCGTCCATGCCCGGCAAGATGCGGTCCACAAATTCGACGACTTCGACTTCGGCGCCGAGGCGGCGCCACACCGAGCCGAGTTCAAGCCCGATGACGCCCGCACCGACGATCAGCAGTTTCTCCGGCACTTTTGTCAGGTCCAGCGCGCCGGTGGAGGAAACGATCCGCTTCTCGTCGATCTCGATGCCCGGCAGCCGCGCAATGTCGGAGCCGGTCGCGATCACGATGTTCTTGGTTTCGAGAATTTGCGTCTTGCCGTTGCCGGTCGAGACTTCGACCTTGCCCGCGCCGAGAATCTTGCCACGGCCGGTATGCACGTCGATCTTGTTCTTCTTCATCAGGTAGTCGACGCCCTTGACGTTGCCGTCGACGCCTTCGGTCTTGAACTTCTGCATCTGCGCGAGATCGAGCTTCGGCTTCGACACGCCGATACCCATGCCCGCGAAATCGTGCGCGGCTTCCTCGAACAGATGCGAGGCATGCAGCAGCGCTTTCGACGGGATGCAGCCGACATTCAGGCAGGTGCCGCCGAGCGTCTTGTCCTTCTCCACCACCGCCGTCTTCAGGCCGAGCTGTGCCGCGCGCACGGCGCAGACATAGCCGCCGGGACCGGTGCCGATGACGATGAGGTCGTAGGACATGAATAAACCCTGCAATGTCATCCCGGGCGAGCGAAGCGAGACCCGGGATCGCTAAAATCTGGACGATCCCGGCTCGCGCTCGCGCGATGCGCTCGCCTGGCCGGGATGACGGTTAAAGGTCGAGCACCAGCCGCGCCGGATCCTCGAGATTTTCCTTCACGCGCACGAGGAAGGTCACCGCCTCGCGGCCGTCCACGATGCGATGATCGTAGGACAAAGCGAGATACATCATCGGCTTGATGACGACCTGACCCTTCACGGCGACAGGGCGCTCCTCGATGCGGTGCATACCGAGAATGCCGGACTGCGGCGCGTTGAGGATCGGCGTCGAGAGCAGCGAGCCGTAGATGCCGCCATTGGAAATCGTGAACGTGCCGCCCTGCATGTCGCCGATCGCGAGCTTGCCTTCGCGCGCGCGCTTGCCGAAATCCGCGATGGTCTTTTCGATCTCGGCGATGTTCATCTGGTCGGCATCGCGCACGACCGGCACGACAAGGCCCTTCTCGGTGCCGACCGCGACGCCGACGTGATAATAATTCTTGTAGACCAGATCGCCGCCGTCGATCTCGGCGTTCACCGCCGGAATTTCCTTCAGCGCCTGGATGCAGGCCTTCACGAAGAAGCCCATAAAGCCGAGCTTCACACCGTGCTTCTTCTCGAACGCGTCCTTGTATTGCGCGCGCATGTGCATGACGCCCGACATGTCCACGTCGTTGAACGTGGTGAGCATCGCGGCGGTGTTCTGCGCTTCCTTCAATCGCGTGGCGATGGTCTGGCGCAGCTTGGTCATGCGAACGCGCTCTTCGCGCTCGGCGTCATTTTGCGGAGAAGGTGCGCGCGCCTGCGCGGGGGCCGGCTTGAACGACGTACCAGCCGCGACGGCGGCAAGCATGTCGCCCTTGGTCACGCGGCCGTCTTTTCCGGAGCCGGAAACATTCGCCGGATCGACGCCGGTCTCGCCTGCAATCCTCTTGACCGAAGGCGCCTGCTGATCGCTCGAAACTTTCTGCGGCGCGGGGGCGGCTTTCGGCGCGGCAGCGGGAGCGGGAGCCGCAGCCTTTTCAGGTGCCTTCGCGGCGGGCTTCGCAGCGGCGGCGCCACCCGCACCTTCCTTGATCGAACCGAGCACGGCGCCGGGTGTCACGGTTTCACCGTCCTTGGCGACGATCTTTTCCAGCACGCCCGCGGCGGGCGCCGGCACTTCGACCGTCACCTTGTCGGTTTCAAGCTCGACCAGGGGCTCGTCGGCGGCAACCGCCTCGCCCGCTTTCTTGTACCAGCGCGCGATGGTGGCTTCAGTGACCGATTCTCCAAGCGTCGGCACGCGAATGTCAGTGGCCATTTTCCTAACCTCGGACCTAAATTGTCATCATCCGCGAAAGCGGATGATCCAGTACCCGCTGCGCAAAAAATTTCTCTCGAAGATTACTGGATGCCCCGCTTGCGCGGGGCATGACGATGGAGGTCATGCCAGCGCCTCATCGAGAAACGCTTTCAATTGCTTCAAGTGACTGGACATCAATCCGGTCGCGGTCGCGGCCGAAGCCGGACGCCCGACATAGCGCGGACGGCGGCTCGCCGAATGGGTCTGCTCCAGCACCCATTCCAGATAGGGCTGCACGAACGCCCATGCGCCCTGGTTGCGCGGTTCTTCCTGGCACCAGATCACTTCCGCCGCCTTGAAACGCGAAAGCTCGGCCACCAGCGTTTTCAGCGGGAACGGATAAAGCTGCTCCAGCCGCAGGATGTAGATGTCGTTCAGTCCGCGCTTCTCGCGCTCCTCGTAGAGGTCGTAATAGACCTTGCCCGAGCAGATCACGACGCGGCGGATCTTTTCGTCGGCGACGAGCTTGATCGGCGAAGTCTTGTCGAGCTGCGCGTCGTCCCAGAGGATGCGGTGGAAGGTCGTGTCCGGACCCATTTCATCCAGCTTTGAAACCGCCCGCTTGTGACGCAGCAGCGACTTCGGCGTCATGAGAATGAGCGGCTTGCGGAAGTCGCGCTTCAGCTGGCGGCGCAGGATGTGGAAGTAGTTGGACGGAGTCGTGCAGTTCGCGACCTGCATGTTGTCTTCGCCGCAAAGCTGCAGGAAGCGCTCGAGCCGCGCGGATGAATGTTCCGGTCCCTGTCCTTCGTAGCCGTGCGGCAGGAGCAGCACGAGACCCGACATGCGGAGCCACTTGCGCTCGCCGGAGCAGATGAACTGGTCGATCACGACCTGCGCGCCGTTCACGAAGTCGCCGAACTGCGCTTCCCACAATGTCAGCGCGTTCGGCTCGGCGAGCGAGTAGCCGTATTCGAAGCCGAGCACGGCCTCTTCCGAGAGCATCGAGTTGATGACCTCGTAGCGCGCCTGCCCGTCCTTCAGGCTGTTGAACGGCGTGAACCGGTTTTCGTTTTCCTGATCGTGCAGCACCGTATGGCGCTGGGAGAACGTGCCGCGCTCGACGTCCTGACCGGAAAGCCGGACCGGATTTCCGTCGAGCAGCGTCGAACAAAATGCCAATGCCTCGCCGGTCGCCCAGTCGATGCCCTCGCCCGCGGAAATCGCCTTGGCGCGGTTTTCCAGAAAGCGCGAAATCGTCTTGTGCGCGGTGAAGCCCTGCGGAAGCGTCGTGATCTTCTTGCCGATTTCCTTCAGCAGGTCGATCGCAACACCGGTGTTGCCGCGGCGCGGATCCTCGATGTCGTTGTGCGACTTGAGACCCGACCAGCGGCCGTCGAGCCAGTCGGCCTTGTTCGGGCGATAGTTCTGGCCGGCCTCATATTCGGCGTCGAGCTTCGCGCGCCACTCGGCCTTCATCTTGTCGACTTCGCCGGGAGCGACCACGCCTTCCTGCTCGAGCTTCCTGGAGTAAAGCTCCAGCGCCGAGGGATGCGAGCGGATTTTCTTGTACATCAAAGGCTGCGTGAAGGACGGCTCGTCGCCCTCGTTGTGCCCGTGACGCCGGTAGCAGAACATGTCGATGACGACCGGCTTGTGGAAGCGCTGGCGGAATTCGGTCGCGACCTTCGCGCAGAACACCACCGCTTCCGGATCGTCGCCGTTCACGTGGAAGATCGGAGCTTCGATCATCTTCGCCACGTCGGAAGGATACGGCGACGAGCGCGCGTAGCGCGGATTGGTCGTGAAGCCGATCTGGTTGTTGATGATGAAATGCACAGAGCCGGACACGCGGTGACCGCGCAGGCTCGAAAGCCCGAAACATTCGGCTACGACGCCCTGACCCGCGAAGGCCGCGTCACCGTGAATGAGCAGCGGCATCACGCGCGCGCGCTGGTCGAGCGGAACGATGTCGCCGCGCGGCTGGTCGGCGAGCTGGTCCTGCTTGGCGCGGGCTTTGCCCAAAACAACCGGGTTGACGATTTCCAGATGCGACGGGTTTGCCGTCAGCGACAGATGCACCTTGTTGCCGTCGAACTCGCGGTCGCTCGATGCACCAAGGTGATACTTCACGTCGCCGGAGCCTTCGACTTCGTCCGGGTTGGCCGAGCCGCCCTTGAATTCATGAAAGATCGCACGGTGCGGCTTGCCCATCACGTTCGAGAGCACATTGAGGCGCCCGCGATGGGCCATGCCGAGGATGATGTCCTTCACGCCGAGCGCGCCGCCGCGCTTGATGATCTGCTCAAGTGCGGGAACCATCGACTCGCCGCCGTCGAGGCCGAAGCGCTTGGTGCCGGTGTAGCGGACGTCGATGAATTTCTCGAAGCCTTCGGCTTCAATGAGCTTGTTCAGGATCGCGCGCTTGCCTTCGCGCGTGAACGTCACTTCCTTGTCGGGGCCTTCGATGCGTTCCTGAATCCAGGCTTTCTCTTCCGGCCCGGTGATGTGCATGAACTCGACGCCGATGGTCTGGCAGTAGGTGCGGGTCAGAATCGTCACCATTTCGCGCAGCGTCGCAAATTCCAGACCGAGCACGTGGTCGATGAAAATCTTGCGGTCGAGATCGGCTTCGGTGAAGCCGTAGGATTTCGGGTCGAGTTCCGGATGCGGCTGGCTCGGCTCAAGCTGCAAGGGGTCGAGCCGCGCATCGAGATGGCCGCGCGCGCGGAAGGCGCGGATCATCATCAGCGCCTTGACGGAATCGCGCGTAGCCTGCTGCACGTCGGCGGAGGAAAGCTCGACGCCCTTCGACTGCGCCTTCGCGGAAATCTTGTCGCCGAGCTTCTTTTCGACTTCGATCCAGTTGCCGTCGAGGGCGGCGACGAGTTCGCCGTTGGCGACCAGCGGCCAGCCCGGCGTTTTCCAGGAGGCGCCCTTGGCGCTTTTCAGGACCGAGTTGCGCTCGTCCTTCAGGCTGGAAAAGAAAGCCTGCCAGCTGGCATCGACCGAGGATGGGTTTTGTTCGTAGCGGGCCTGAAGCTCCTCGATATAGGCGGCGTTGCCGCCATAGAGGAAAGCCGAGTTGAGGAAGGCCTCGTTATTGTCAGATCTGGACATGGTTCATTCCCGGGAGGGCGCCCGTCGACACATTGCACGGCGAAGGTTGCGCTCACATGAACGCAAGGCCCAGCCGAATGGTCGATTCGGGGGCGCCGCTCCCCCGAAGTAAACCTTGTCTATCAGTCTTTTAGAACCTCGACGAGAGTCTGGTGCCTTAGCCTTTCAGCACCTCGACGAGGGTCTTGCCCAGCCGGGCCGGTGAGGGCGAGACGCGGATACCAGCCGATTCCATCGCTGCAATCTTGCTGTCCGCGCCGCCTTTACCGCCGGAAATAATGGCGCCCGCATGGCCCATACGCCGCCCAGGCGGGGCGGTTCTACCTGCTATGAAGCCAACCATGGGCTTCTTGCGGCCCTTCCTGGCCTCGTCCTTCAAAAACTGGGCCGCGTCTTCCTCGGCCGAACCGCCGATTTCACCGATCATGATGATGGACTCGGTCTCCTTGTCGCCAAGGAACAGCTCAAGAACATCGATGAATTCGGTGCCTTTCACCGGATCGCCGCCAATGCCCACGCAAGTGGTCTGGCCGAGGCCTTCGGCCGTCGTCTGGAAGACCGCCTCATAGGTGAGCGTGCCCGAACGGGAGACGATGCCCACCTTGCCGCGCTTGTGGATGTGGCCCGGCATGATGCCGATCTTGCACTCGTCCGGCGTGATGATGCCGGGGCAGTTCGGGCCGATCAGGCGCGACTTGGAGCCTTCCAGCGCCTTCTTCACCCGCACCATGTCCATCACCGGAATGCCTTCGGTGATGCAGACAATGAGCGGGATTTCCGCGGCGATGGCTTCGGCGATCGCGTCGGCGGCACCCGCCGGCGGCACGTAGATCGCGGTCGCATCGGCGCCGGTCTTTTGCTTTGCTTCCATGACAGTGTCGAACACCGGCAGGCCGAGATGCTGCGAGCCGCCCTTACCGGGCGCGACACCGCCGACCATCTTGGTCCCGTACTTGATCGCCTGTTCGGAATGGAAGGTGCCATTCTTGCCGGTGATACCCTGGCAGATGACCTTCGTGTTCTTGTTGACGATGACCGACATCACTTGCCTCCCTTCACGGCCGCGACAATTTTTTGCGCGGCATCGTCGAGGTCCATGGCCGGCATCACGTTCAGGCCCGACTCCGAAATCATCTTGCGGCCGAGTTCGACATTCGTCCCTTCGAGACGGACGACCAGCGGCACTTTCAGGCCGACTTCCTTCACGGCCGCGATCACGCCGGCGGCGATGACATCGCACTGCATGATGCCGCCGAAGATGTTGACGAGAATGCCCTTCACCTTGGGATCGGCGGTGATGATCTTGAACGCCGCCGCCACTTTCTCCTTGGTGGCGCCGCCGCCGACGTCGAGGAAGTTCGCGGGGGATTCACCGTAGAGATTGATGATGTCCATGGTCGCCATCGCAAGGCCGGCACCGTTGACCATGCAGCCAATGGTGCCGTCGAGCGCGATGTAGTTGAGGTCGTATTTGTGCGCCTCGACTTCCTTGGCGTCTTCTTCCGTCTCGTCGCGAAGTTCGGCAAGTTCGGGGTGACGGAACAGCGCGTTGTCGTCGAACGAAACTTTCGCATCGAGGCAGATGAGGTCGCCGCCCTTGGTGAGCATCAGCGGGTTCACCTCGAGCAGCGCCATGTCCTTCTCGGTGAACGCCTTGTAGAGCAGGTTCACGAGCGAGCCGACCTTCTTCTGGTCGATCCCGCCGAGGTTCAGCGCCTTCGAGAGCGTCCGCACATGATGCGGCATGATGCCGGTCGCCGGGTCGACGTTGAAGGTGACGATCTTTTCCGGCGTGTCGTGCGCGACCTTCTCGATGTCCATGCCGCCTTCAGTGGAAACGACGAACGCGACCTTGGAGGATTCACGGTCCACGAGCAGCGAGAGATAAAATTCCTTGTCGATCTGAGCGCCTTCCTCGACGTAGAGGCGATTGACCTGCTTGCCGGCCGGGCCGGTCTGATGGGTCACGAGAGTGGAGCCGAGCAGGCGCTTGGCTTCCGCTTTCACATCGTCGATCGATTTGACGACCTTGACGCCTCCGGCCTTGCCGCGGCCGCCCGCATGAATCTGGGCTTTGACGACCCAGACCGGGCCGCCGAGGTCTTTCGCCGCCTTTTCCGCGTCGGCCACCGAGAATGCCGGAAAGCCTTTCGGCACCGGCACACCGAATTCGCGAAGCACGGTTTTCGCCTGATATTCGTGGATATTCACCGCTTCCCCCTCAAGGCTTTTGCCTTATCGTTATACATTATTCCAAGGATTATAGGCCGGACCGGGAAATGATCAATCGTCTTTGCAGGCGGCCTGAAAAAGAAAATTCCGGCCGGAAACACTGAAGGTTTCGGCCGGAATTTCACTGCTCGATTATGTCTGACCTTATTTGCCGAGTTCGGGCGCGATCTTGAGGCAGGCATCGACCAGGCCGCGGACCGAGGCCACGGACTTTTCGAACATAGCCTTTTCGCCCTTGTCCATTTCGATCTCGACGATGCGTTCGACACCCTTGGCGCCGATCACGGTGGGCACACCCACATAAAGGTCGCGGACACCGTATTCGCCCTTGAGATAGGCCGCGCAGGGCAGCACGCGCTTCTTGTCCTTCAGATAGCTCTCCGCCATCGCGATCGCAGAAGCCGCCGGCGCGTAGAAAGCCGAGCCGGTCTTGAGCAGATTGACGATCTCCGCACCGCCATCGCGCGTGCGCTGGACAATCTGGTCGATGCGGTCCTGCGTGGACCAGCCCATCTTCACGAGATCCGGCAGCGGAACGCCCGCGACCGTCGAATAGCGGACCAGCGGCACCATCGTATCGCCATGGCCGCCGAGCACGAAGGCGGTCACGTCTTCCACCGACACCGCGAACTCGTCGGCGAGGAAATAACGGAAGCGCGCGCTGTCGAGGACACCGGCCATACCGACCACCATGTTCTTCGGCAGGCCGCTCGCCTTCTGGATCGCCCACACCATCGCATCGAGTGGATTCGTGATGCAGATCACGAAAGCCTTCGGCGCGTATTTCTTGATGCCGGCACCCACCTGCTCCATCACCTTCAGATTGATGGAGAGGAGATCGTCGCGGCTCATGCCCGGCTTGCGCGGCACGCCGGCGGTAACGATCACGACGTCCGCACCCTCGATCGCTTCATAGGACTGCGTGCCGGAGAGCTTCGCGTCGAAGCCTTCGACCGGAGAAGTCTGCGCGAGGTCGAGCGACTTTCCCTGCGGGATGCCTTCGGCGATGTCGAACATGACGATGTCGCCAAGCTCTTTCATGCCGGAAAGAAGTGCGAGTGTGCCGCCGATCTGGCCGGCGCCGATGAGAGCGATTTTCGATCTAGCCATGTTTGAAAACGCTTTGAATGTGAGGGTTTGACGGGCTTTGTCGCGCGTTTGACTAGCGCCTTTGGAACAGGCGTTCAAGCACGGCGAACGTATCAATCCGCTTAGGTATCGACGAGGCCGGTGGTGGCGCCGGAAGCCTTTGAATCTCCACGCCCATGCGGACGGGCGAGATATTCCGCCGAGCGCATTTCATAAAGACGCGACGCCGTGCGCTGGAATTCGAACGCTTCGCGGCCATCCTGCGCCTTGTAGAGTTCGTTCGGCTCCGCGGCGGCCGACGCGATCAGCTTCACGCCGCTGTCGTAGAGCGTATCGACGAGCAGGATGAAGCGCCGGGCTTCGTTGCGCTGTTCGTCGCTGAGCACCGGGATGTTCTCCACCACGAGCGTGTGAAAAGTCCGGGCGATCCGCAGGAAATCCGTGGCGCCGAGCGCCTGGTGCAGAAGATCGGCCGCATCGAAACGCGCCGATCCGCCGCCCGCGCGCGGTACATGAATGGAACGGCCTTTCATCGGCAATTCAAGCGGCTCGCCGCCGTCCGTACCCGCGAGCCGCTTCCAGGCCTTGTCGATCGCAATCTTGGCTTTCTGGTCGACCGGCGAATGCCAGACCGCGACGCCCGAAAGTTTTTCCAGCCGGAAATCGGCGCGCGCATCGAGCTTCACGATGTCGAGGTGGTCTTCCAGCATGCGGATGAACGGCAGGAACAGCGCCCGGTTCAGTCCGTCTTTATACAGGTCGGATGGCGGCACGTTCGAGGTCGCGACCAGCACGACGTTACGCGCGAACAGTTTTTCGAACAGGCGGCCGAGGATCATCGCATCGGCGATGTCGGTGACGTGAAATTCGTCGAAGCAGAGCAGCTCGGTTTCGTCGGCGATCTGCTCGGCCGCGAGGCGGATCGGATCGCTTTCCGCGATCTCGCCGAATTTCAGCTTCTCGCGCAGCACCCGCACGCGCTCATGCACGTCCGCCATGAACTCGTGAAAATGCGCGCGGCGTTTTTTCTTCACCTGCACGTCGGCGAAGAACATGTCCATCAGCATGGTCTTGCCGCGGCCGACATTGCCCCAGATGTGCAGGCCGCGCGGCATCACGCGCGGACCCTTCGCCATCAGCCAGCCGAGCGTCGAGGATTTCAGCCCCGCCTTGCTCTGCGAAAGTTCATCCTGCAAACGCTCGAGACGCCCGATGACGCGCAACTGCCCCGGATCGGTCTCGATCTCGCCCGCGGCAACGCGAGCGGCGTAGCGTTCGGCAATGGCGCTCATGCGATGAAGCCTTCGGACGGAATTCCGCCACGCTCGTTAGACGTCTGTCTTAGTCCCCGCACGCTTTCGTCCCGTTCGTTAACGGATCTTCATTTTTCCGCGACCGCCTGACGCGTCACCTGCGCTGAAATGCCCGCCGAAGGTCATGCTTCCGCTGCATGGCAGCAATACGAGTAAATACAAGCGCGGACACATAAATATAGCGCACGCAGGCTAAGGAATAGTAGCGGCACGATTCGATCCTTGCCGCGTTGAACAGAGCAAAGGAGCTGACCCAAATCATGCGCTGGAACGATGAGCGCGACGAACTGGAAATTCCCGGCACGATCCGCAAGCTGTGGATCGGCGAGGCGAAGCCGTTTCGCGAGCATCTCCTGCGCCTCGATCCAGAAAGCCGGCGCTCCCGCTTCGGCTCTCCGGTCAATCAGTTCTTCATCGAGAACTACGCCGCCCGCGCGCTCGGTCCGAATTCCGTCGTGCACGGCTTCTATGCGGATGGAATGCTGCGTGCCGCCGCGGAACTGCGTCCGTTCGGCCGCGGATTCCCCGCCGAAGCGGAAGCCGCGTTCAGCGTGGAAGCGGATTTCCAGAATCTCGGCGTCGGTTCGGCGCTGCTCGACCGCACGATTCTCGCCGCCAAGAACCGCGGCGTGCGTACGATCTACATGAGCTGCCTCGCCGAGAACCGCCGGATGCAGTCGATCGCCAAAAAATACGAAGCCGATCTCCGCTTCGAGGCCGACGAGGTGGTCGGCGAAGTGGCGAACACCGGTCCCACCCCGCTCTCGCTGTTCCGCGAATGGATTGCGGACGGTCACGGCTATGCAACCGCGATCCTCGACGTGCAGTCGCGGATGCTGCGTCCCGCCTGAATTAAATTTCACAAACACTGACGGATTTGTTCCCGCCCGACGCAACCTTTTTGTGCGCGCGCATGGCGCCGGAAGCACAAATACATCGCTTCATCGGCGCGGAATGCGATCGAAAAGGCGTGCGCGCGTCGCGAATCACTTGACCGGAAAAGCGTTTACCTCGACCGATTTGCGTGTCTTGCGACTCCAAAACGGACTCGAAGCGTCATTTTTCCATCGGCCTGTGGATGGAGCGGTTTCGATCGTTTTCACTGAACGCGCAACGCTTGCGGCGAGCGATTTCGCTCTTCTTCCGGATGTTTTTTGCGTTTTCCCGCGTATCAATAAACGTTTGATATGCAAAGATAATCTTTGAAATTCAAAGCGGCGCGCATTTTGATTTTTGAATCCGCGCGCAACAACTTTTGCAATGCAAAGCATGCACGTTTGATTCACCAACGCTCGTGTGTTGCGCGCGCGCAAGACACAACATCTGCTTTTCCTGTTGGCAATTTCAAATTTGTTGGCGATGTTGCTCGCGCCTGCTTGATTCGGAGGCACGGATGTCAAAGTCCGAAAGCAACGTTCCTACAAGTCCAATGGTTGGCATGTTCGGAATCAAATCGCGGGAGTCGTCGGATGCATCGTCCGGCAAAGCAGGTTTCTCCCCGGTTATGCCGGCGCCAACTTCTGCAACGTTCACCCATCAATCCACACTGTCTTTCGCGAAGAGACTAGTTCTTTTCCGCTAGGACAACGCGCGCTCAACCGCGCGCGAACCACTCAGAAAGAGGCGCACCATGGCAAAACGGAAGAAGAAGGCAAAGAAGGCGAAAGCTCGCAAGAAGAAGTAACTTCGCTTAACAGCGAAATTACGAAAGCCTAACGACTAACTTCCGAATCAAGCGGAGCCGCGTATCCAAAAGGTGCGCGGCTTCTGCTTTTGTAAAACCGGAAATTTCAAATCGATGAGAAGCAGGCGCGTCAGAGCTGGCGCGCGATCATCATCTTCTTGATCTCGGCGATCGCCTTCGCCGGATTCAAACCCTTGGGACAGGTGTTCGCGCAGTTCAAGATCGTGTGGCAGCGATACAGCCGGAACGGATCCTCGATCTGGTCGAGCCGCTCGCCCGTCGCCTCGTCGCGGCTGTCGGAAAGCCAGCGATAGGCCTGCAGGAGAACCGCGGGGCCGAGATAGCGATCGCCGTTCCACCAGTAACTCGGGCACGACGCCGAGCAGCACGCGCAGAGAATGCACTCGTAAAGCCCGTCGAGCTTTTCGCGGTCGTCATGGCTCTGGTGCCATTCCTTTTCCGGCGTGGCACTCACCTTGTTCTGCAGCCATGGCTCCACCGAAGCATGCTGCGCGTAGAACACCGAAAGATCGGGCACGAGGTCCTTGACCACTTCCATATGCGGCAAGGGATAGATTTTCACCGGCGCCTTCACCTCGTCGATGGCGCGCGTGCAGGCGAGCGTGTTCATGCCGCCGATATTCATCGAACAGGAACCGCACACGCCTTCGCGGCAGGAGCGGCGGAAGGTGAGCGTCGGATCGATCTTGTTCTTGATCCAGATCACGGCGTCGAGAACCATCGGTCCGCAGTCGTCGCGGTCGACGAAATAGGTGTCCACGCGCGGGTTCTGCCCGTCGTCCGGATTCCAGCGATAGATATGGAATTCAGTGACACGCTTTGCATCCTTCGGACGCGGCCAGATCTTTCCCGGCGTGACTTTCGAATTTTTGGGGAGCGTGAGCTGGACCATGGCGCCTAGTAAACCCGCTTCTTCGGCTCGATGTACTGCACTTCGTTGGTGAGCGTGTAGGTGTGCACCGAGCGGTAATCGATCTTCACGTTGCCGGTCAGGCTGTCGAACCAGGCCATCGTGTGTTTCATCCAGTTCTTGTCGTCCCGCTCGGGGAAATCCTCGCGCGCATGGGCGCCGCGGGATTCCGCACGGTTCAGCGCGGAATCGACCGTCACCACCGCCTGCGCGATCAGGTTGTCGAATTCCAGCGTTTCGATCAGGTCCGAATTCCACACCAGCGAGCGGTCGGTGACGCGAATGTCCTTCACGCCGCCGAACACTTCGTGGATCTTCTTGTGGCCTTCCTCCAGCACGTCGTGGGTGCGGAACACCGCGCAGTTCGTCTGCATCACCTTCTGCATGCTGAGACGCAGGTCGGCGGTGGGCGTCGAACCCTTGGCGTAGCGATAATGGTCGAGACGGCCGAGCGCCTTTTCCGCCGAATTGGCAGGCAGGTCGGCGTGCTTCTCGCCCGGTGTCACGACCTCGGCGCAGCGGTGTGCCGCCGCACGGCCGAACACAACGAGATCGGTCAGCGAATTGGAACCGAGACGGTTGGCGCCGTGCACGGACACGCACGCCGCTTCGCCCACAGCCATCAGGCCGGGGATCGTGCGCTCGCCCGACCCGTTCTGCGTCATCGCCTCGCCGTGATAGTTCGTCGGGATACCGCCCATGTTGTAGTGGACGGTCGGCAGCACCGGGATCGGCTCGCGCGTGACATCGACGCCCGCGAAAATCCTCGCGCTCTCCGAAATACCCGGAAGGCGTTCATGCAGGATCGCGGGATCGAGATGATCCAGATGCAGGTAGATGTGATCCTTGTCCTTGCCGACGCCGCGGCCTTCGCGGATTTCGATCGTCATCGCGCGCGAAACGACGTCGCGTGAGGCAAGGTCCTTTGCCGAAGGCGCGTAGCGCTCCATGAAGCGCTCGCCCTCGCTGTTCACGAGATAGCCGCCCTCGCCGCGCGAACCTTCGGTGATGAGGCAGCCGGAGCCGTAAATGCCGGTCGGATGGAATTGCACGAATTCCATGTCCTGCAGCGGCATGTTCGCGCGCAGCACCATCGCATTGCCGTCGCCGGTGCAGGTATGCGCGGACGTGCAGGAGAAATAGCTGCGGCCATAGCCGCCGGTGGCGAGCACGGTGATGTGCGAGCGGAAACGATGGATCGTGCCGTCGTCGAGCTTGAGTGCGACGACGCCGCGGCAGCGGCCGTCCTCGTCCATGATGAGGTCGAGCGCGAAATACTCGATGAAGAACTCGGCCTTGTGCTTCAGCGATGCGCCATACAGCGTGTGCAGGATGGCGTGGCCGGTACGGTCGGCCGCGGCACAGGTGCGCTGCGCGGTGCCTTTTCCATAGTGTGTAGTCATGCCGCCGAACGGGCGCTGGTAAATCTTGCCTTCTTCGGTGCGGGAGAACGGCACGCCCCAGTGTTCGAGTTCGTACACGGCGGCCGGCGCGTTGCGGCAGAGATATTCGATCGCGTCCTGATCGCCGAGCCAGTCCGACCCCTTCACCGTATCGTACATGTGCCAGCGCCAGTCGTCGTCACCCATATTGCCGAGCGAGGCAGAGATGCCGCCCTGTGCCGCAACGGTATGGGAGCGCGTCGGGAAGACCTTGGTGATGCAGGCGGTACGCAGCCCCGCTTCGGCGCAACCAATCACGGTGCGCAAACCGGCACCACCGGCACCGATGACCACCACGTCATAGGTGTGGTCGGTGATGGGGTAGGCGGTTCCGCCGAGGCCCGGCGCTTCCGGTTGGGTGCTTCCGTTCGTCGCCATGCTCAGAGACCGAAATTCAGTTTGAGGATCGCGAAGGCGGCGCACAGGCCGATCGCAATCGAGAAGAAGGTGTTCGCCACCATCGCCGTCATCTTCAGCCCGTCGTGATGGATGTAGTCCTCGATGATGATCTGCATGCCGATGCGCATGTGGATCACAACCGAAATGATGGCGGCGAGCAGGAACAGCGCCGTCGTCGAATTGTTCAGCGTCGCGGACACCGCCGCGTGGCTGCGCCCGGCAAGCGTCACCAGCAGATAGACGAAGAACAGCACCAGCGGCACGTTTGCGATCGCGGTCATGCGCTGGGTGAGAAAATGTTCGGTGCCGGAATGGGCGGAGCCAAGTCCGCGCACGCGGGAAAGCGGGGAGCGCATCGACATCATCAGCCTCTCAGCATCAACCCAAGCACCCAGACAACGACCGTGAGCGAGATCGAGCCCACCATCGTCGCCCATGCGAAAAATTCCCGTTCGGCAGGTCCAAGGCCGCGGCCGGTATCCCAGATCAGATGACGGATGCCACCGAGCATGTGGTGGATCAGCGCCCAGGAATATCCGAACAGCAGCAGCACCCCGAACCAGCTGTCGAAGAAACTGCTGATCGCCTCGAAGCCGCGCGACGTCGCTGCCGCGAACAGCCACCAGACGAAAAGGATCGTGCCGAAATACAGACCCGCGCCCGTGATCCGGTGCAGGATCGACATCGCCATGGTCATCGTCATCCGATAGACCTGAAGATGCGGTGACAGCGGCCGTTCGTTACGGGTTCGGATTTCCGCCACTCTCGGTCTCCGGGGCTAGTGCAGGTGGATGTTACGACGGAGCCGCCAGGCGTGGGACGAAATCACCGTGATTCCACGCTTTTTGGCCTATACTTCGCGAATGGCGAAAGATTAGGATAGTATTGGATTATTACAATTAGCGTTTGGCGTAGCATTCCTTCGCCAAATACGAAGGTTTGGTATAATGCGCTTCGACCTCGCGGATTTGAGCCTGTTTCGCGACATCGTGGAGGCAGGCAGCATTACCCACGGCGCGCAACGCGCGAATCTGGCGCTCGCGGCAGCCAGCACGCGCATCCGCAACATGGAAGAGGCTCTCGGCGCCGAACTCCTGATCCGCTCCCGCCAGGGCGTTTCGCCCACCGCCGCCGGCCGCACCCTGCTCCAGCATGCCCGCACCATTCTCGGTCAGGCGGAGCGGCTGCGTGAGGATCTCGGTGCCTATGCCGGAGGGTCGGCCGGTCAGGTGCGCGTGCTTTCCAACACCAACGCGCTGACCGAGTTCCTGCCGGATTCGCTCAGTTCGTTTCTCGCCACCCATCCAAGCGTCAGCATCGATCTGGAAGAGCGCCTCAGCGACGAGATCGTCGGTCAGATTGCAGAGGGTGTCGCCGATCTCGGCATCGTAGCGGGAACAGTCGATACCGGCGCGCTCGAAACCTATCCGTTCCGCCGCGACCGCTTCGTGCTGGTGGTAGCGGAAGACAATCCGATGGCGGAACGCACCAAAGTGGAATTCGGCAGCGTACTCGACCGCGATTTCGTCGGCCTCGACCGCTCCTCGTCGTTGCAGCGGTTCCTCGCCGACAAGGCCGCGCGGATCGGACGGCCGTTGCGGCTGCGGATTCAGCTTCGCAGCTTCGACGCGGTTTGCCGAATGGTAGAAGCAGGCGTCGGAATCGGGATCGTCCCGGAAACAACTGCCCGGCGCGCAGAACGCGCCTTGCACATTGTCGCCGTGCCGCTGGCCGATGCGTGGGCCGTGCGCGATCTCACCATCGTCACCCGCAAATTCGACGAACTCCCGCATTATGCGCGGGAACTCGTGACCCATCTTCGGGCTGGAGCGTGAATCGGATAGACGGAGCCGATGCAACGAACGTTTCTTTGCAAGATTGCCGCTCTGATCCTGCTGCTTGCGGGCGCGCAGCTTCCAGCGCCTGCGGTTTCCGCCGGCACCGAGATACGGAATTTTTTCGTCGGCGGCGAGAAGCGCACCTACCGCGTCTATTTTCCTTCTTCCCTGCAGGCAGGCCGCGTGCCCGTGGTGATCGCGCTGCACGGCGCCGCGCAGACGGCGGCCGAATTCGAAAAGGATTTCGGCATCAACGCGCTCGCCGAGCGCGACCAGTTCATCGCGGTCTATCCGGAAGGACAGAACCGCGTCTGGGACGACGACCGGCCCGCACTGATCCGGCTCGAATTTGCATTCCGGCCCGGCAACGACGTGGCGTTCCTGCGCGGCCTTGCGCGGGCGCTCGTCAATGAAGGCTTCGCCGATCCCGACCGCATCTATCTAGCGGGCCTGTCGATGGGTGGATTCATGACCGCCAAGATGGCCTGCCTTCATTCGGAACTGTTCGCGGCCATCGCGATCATCGCCGCCACCGTGCCGGAACGCTATCGCCAGACCTGCCGGCCGCTGCGCGCATCGCCGGCACTCATCATGCACGGCACGCTCGATCCGATCAGTTCCTGGTACGGCATGGCGATGCCCGGCGCGCAACTGATGTCGGCGCTCGATACGGCGAGATTCTATGCGGAGATGAACGGCTGCATGAGTCAAAACGACATCGCGCTGCGCTCACGCGGGCGCGACGATGCCACGGTCGGCGTGCGGCACTGGTCGGTTTGCCGTGACGGGGCGTCGGTCGAGCTGTACCAGATCAAGGGCGGCGGCCACATGCCGCCATCGCTGCAGCCGGGACGCGGGGAAACCTTCGTTTCGATCTTTCTCGGCGAGCGCAGCCACGCGATCGACGCGGCGGAGGAAATCTGGCGCTTCTTTCGCCAGTTCAGCATCACCGGCTTCGATCAGCGCGGTACTAGTTCGCCCCGCTAGACCTGATCGCATTCGCAATCGCAAGCGTTTGCGCGGCCATTTCCGCATGCATGCGCTCCACCATGCGGCCTTCATAGGTGACGGCACCCTTGCCCCGGTTCTCCGGCAGTTCGAACAGGGCCACGAGCTTTTCCGCCTGCGCGATCTCCTCCGCGCTTGGCGAAAAAATGCCGTTGCAGATGTCGATCTGCTTCGGATGGATCAGCGTCTTGCCGTCGAAACCGAGTTCGCGCGCCTGCCGGCATTCCTGCTCGAAGCCCGCGATGTCCTCGATGTTGTTGTAGACGCCGTCGAGCACGCCGATGCCGAACGCGCGCGCGGCGAATACCGATGTCATCAGCGCGGGCAGCATGGTCCAGCGGCCCGGAACGAGCATCGTGCGTGTTTCCTTGGCGATGTCATTGGTGCCGAGCGCGAACACTTTCAGCCGCGCACCCGGCTCCTGCGCGCAGGCGGCGATCTCGCGCAAATTCAGAATGGCGAGTGGCGTTTCGATCATCGCCCAGAGTGCGATCGATTCCGGCGCACCCAGCTCCTGCAGGAACCGGCCGATCAGACGGACCTGTTCCGGCGCCGAGACCTTCGGCACCATCACCGCGTCAGGCTTTGCCGCGGCGGCAGCCGCGAGATCGTCGGCGAAATAGGGCGTGTCGATGGCGTTGGCGCGGATCACGACCTCGCGGCGGCCGAAGCCGCCCGCCTTCACGGTCTCGACGATCTGTTTCCGCGCGCCCGCTTTCGCTTCGGGTGCCACCGCATCCTCGAGATCGAGCACGACGGCATCGACGGGAAGCGTCCTGGCTTTTTCCATCGCACGGGCGTTGGAGCCCGGCATGTAGAGGACGCTGCGGCGGGGACGGATATTCTGCATGGGATTCCTTGCGCTGGCGCGGCAAACTAGCCTTCGCCGATGCGTCGTGCCAAGACTCAGAACAGAAAGAAGTGGAGGCGCCCGTGCAGTTTCCCGAACGGCTTGTCGAAGGCTACCGGCAATTTCTCGGCGACCGGTTGCCGTCCGAGCAGGACCGCTACCGCAAGCTCGCGCAAGCGGGGCAAAAACCCGAAGTCATGATCATTGGCTGCTGCGACAGCCGCGTTTCGCCGGAAGTGATTTTCGACGCGGCACCCGGCGAGCTATTCGTCGCGCGTAACGTGGCGAACCTCGTGCCGCCCTATTCGCCGGACGGCGCCACGCGCGCGGTATCGGCGGCCCTCGAGTTTGCCGTGCAGGCGCTGCGGGTGAAGCATATCGTCGTGCTGGGTCACGCCCAGTGCGGCGGCATTTCCGCCTATATCGAACCGGGAGAGCCGCTTTCGCCCGGCGACTTCATCGGCAACTGGATGAAGCTGATCGAACCGGCGGCGAATTCCGTCCCGCCGCATCAACCGGATGAAACGCGCGAGCAGTATCTCACAAGGCTCGAACAGGCTTCCGCCGTGAAGACGCTCGACAACCTGATGACGTTTCCCTGCGTGAACATCCTTGCCGGGCGCGGAAAGCTGCACCTGCACGCCGCCTATTTCGGCGTCGCGAACGGCGATCTTCGGGTTTACAGCCGCGAGAGCGGAAAGTTCGAACCGGTGGCTGCGCGCGAACACGCGGCGGCACTCGCAACGCCGAGGTTTTGAAAAATACTGTCATTCCGGACGCCGCGCTGCGGCGATCCGGAATCCATAACCCCAGAGTCAAATTATAAAGGCTGGTGTTTATGGATTCCGGGTTCGCGGCTTGCTTCGCTCGCCGCGCCCCGGAATGACAAGGCTTTACGCCGCCTTCTTCTTCGGGCTGAGCAGCTTGCGGCTCACAAGTTCTTCCGCGATCTGGATCGCGTTCAGAGCCGCACCTTTGCGGAGATTGTCGGACACGCACCAGAGCGCCAGACCGTTCTTCACGGTCTTGTCCTCGCGGATTCGCGAAACATAGGTCGCGTCCTCGCCGGCCGCTTCGATTGGCGTGACGTAGCCGCCGTTCTCGCGCTTGTCGATCACCTGCACGCCCGGCGCATCGCGCAGGATGTTGCGCGCTTCGTCGGCGGAAATCGGGTTCTCGAATTCGAGGTTGATCGCTTCCGAGTGTCCGATGAACACCGGCACGCGCACGCAGGTCGCCGTCACCTCAATCGCCGGATCCATGATCTTCCGGGTCTCGGCCAGCATCTTCCACTCTTCCTTCGTGTATCCGTCGTCCATGAAGACGTCGATATGCGGGATCACGTTGAAGGTGATGCGCTTGGTGAACTTCGTCGGCGGATATTCGCTGAAGCCGTAGACGCCCTTGGTCTGGCGCTCCAGCTCGTCCATGCCTTCCTTGCCCGCGCCCGACACCGACTGATAGGTCGAGACCACGACGCGCTTGCTCTTCGCGCGGTCGTGCAGCGGCTTCAGCACGACCACCATCTGCGCGGTCGAGCAGTTCGGGTTGGCGATGATGTTCTTCTTCTTGAAGCCTTC
>VFQR01000881.1_pt1 | contig 28972 bp, 27 predicted proteins | sample 3512321 | NCBI WGS metagenome assembly VFQR01 (sample SAMN10412374, study PRJNA504923) | tailings metagenome | isolation source: Relicate 3 Philex TSF1 revegetated site | place: Philippines: Tuba, Benguet | collected 2017-08-29 | reverse complement strand
TACACCACCGATCCGTCAGGCCACATCACCTATTGCAACCCGGCAGCCAGCGAAGTGGCGGGGCGCCGTCCCGAGATCGGCAAGGACAAATGGTGCGTGGGCTGGAAGCTCTATCGCCCCGACGGCACCCCGATTGTCCATGAAGATTCTCCGCTGGCGCAGACGCTGCGCGAGGGAAGTCCGGTAGTGGGCGAGGAAATCCTGCTCGAGCGCCCGGACGGCAGCCGCGTGCTGGTAAACCCGCGCCCGTCCATCATCCGCGGCCCCAACGGCGAAATCGCCGGCGCGGTGAATACGCTGATCGATATCGCTGAAATAAAGCCGTCCCTTTCTCTGGCTCAGGCGGAACGGGCGATCCATCAACTCGCGGCCATCGTTGATTCGTCCGACGACGCGATCATCAGCAAGAATCTCGACGGCATCATCGTAAGCTGGAATCCGGCCGCCTCGCGCCTGTTCGGCTATACGGCGGAAGAAGCAATCGGCAAATCCGTGACGATGCTCATTCCGGACGATCATCTCGATGAAGAGCCGGAAATTATCCAGCGCATCCGCCGGGGCGAGCGCATCGAGCATTACGAAACGATCCGCCGCCGCAAGGACGGAAGCCTGTTCAACATCTCGATCACCGTATCGCCGGTGCGCAATGCGAGCGGAGCCATCGTGGGTGCTTCGAAAATCGCGCGCAACATCACCGAACGAAAATTGAATGAAGCGCAGCGCGACCTGATGGTGGCCGAACTGAGCCATCGCGTGAAGAATACACTCGCGACGGTCGTATCGATCGCGCGCCAGTCCTTTTCAAAGGATGCAAAGCCGGAAGACGCGCGCCGTTCGTTCGAAGGGCGCATCCAGGCGCTGGCCAAAACCCACAGCCGCCTTGCCGAGGGAAACTGGTCCGGCGTGTCGCTGGAGACAGCCCTGCTCGACGAGCTTCTTCCCTATCGCGGCGACGACGGAAAGAACGTGCTCGTCAGCGGGCCTTACATCGTTGTCAATCCGCGCGCGGCGGTGGTGCTGGGCATGGCGTTCCACGAACTTGCTACAAATGCCGCGAAATACGGGGCGCTCTCGTCGAAGAGCGGGATGTTGCGGGTCGCCTGGGAAATGACACCGGAGCAGGACGTGCGTGTCCGTTGGACCGAAACCGGCGGACCGGCGGTGAAGGCGCCGACGCGGAGCGGGTTCGGCCGGCTGCTGCTCGAACGCGCGCTTGTCTCGGACCTCGAAGGCAGGGTCTCGCTCGAATTTCTCGAACAGGGACTTCAATGCAGCATCGAGTTTCCTCTGCGCGGCGTAGCTGATAAAAACATTCAGTGATACGAATATTGCTTGCGCGGATGCCGCTCTCGTAGTCGCGGCAATTTATATGGCTGACAAAGGCGAACTTTCAGGCAAGCGCATCCTCGTCGTCGAGGATGAATTTTTCCTTGGCTATCTGCTTGAGGAAGACCTGCGCGCGGCGGGCGCAACCGTGATCGGCCCGATGAATACACTCGCCCGCGCGCTGGACGGCGCAACCAACGAAAGCTTCGATGCCGCGATTCTCGATGTGAATCTCTCGGGTCAGATGGTCTATCCCGCCGCCGACAAACTGCGCGAGCGCGGCGTGCCATTCATGTTTTTGAGCGGCTATGGCTGGGCGGATTTTCCGGAGCGTTTTCGCGACAGCCCGCGCGTGGCGAAGCCTTACGAATTGCCCGTGCTGATGCAGGTATTGCAGAAGACGCTCGCGGCGAACGCGTGAATTTTTCCGCTAGTTCTTGCGGCACTCCTTGAGGGCCGTGGCGATGGCGTCGGCGGCACCAGCGGTATTGAACATCGCCTGCGAAATGCCCGGCCCCGGCGCGTCGGCGCGGACCAGAAGTTTTGTCGATGCGCCAAGATGGCGGACAAGTTCCGCCGCCTGCGCGCCGCTCGAAAAATATATGCTGCGGCGGTCGGAGGATGTGGCGGTCTGGAAATCCTTTTGCTCGTGCGTACCGGTGCGGTAGCGCACGGTAACCTTCGATGAGTAGCTGACCTTGCCGAGGAACATCACGCGCGCGCCGACCCGGCTGCCGTCGCAAAAAATCGAAAGCACGGCACCGCGCGCCTTGCGATAGCCCTGTTGGTCCACGTCGGTGGTGCGCAGTTGCGCGACCAAGCGCTGTTCGCCGCTGACAAGCTCGGTCGTCTTGCCGACCTGCCACGCGCTCCATTGCGCGCTGGCCGTTGTTGCTGTTAGCGCAATCAAGAAAACGGAAAGTGCGCTCTTACCGAAATACCGCATGGCTTCTCCCGCATGGAAGCCTGACGGGAGTGAGCGCCGCGCGCAACGGCTTTGCGTTCAGCCCTTGCGCTCTCGCTCTTCGCGCTCGCGGATATAGTCTTCGGTGGTGCGCACGTTGGGGCGCTCCGGCGCGCCGTGCGGGTCGAACGAGGCCTGCGTCATCGCAACGACGCGGCAGTCGTCGCACATCTTCAGCACTTCGAGCCGCTGCGCCTGGCCCTTGTACATCCAGTGCTTGCCTTCGAGTTTCGCGATCACGCGCTCGATCGTGCTCTTGGTGCCGAACGGCTTGCTGCACTGGATGCAGTGGAACGGTTCTTCTTCCTTCATCACGCGCGCGGACGCGGTGGCGGCGCGGAAATCGATCTGCGGATGCAGCGTGATGACTTTCTCCGGGCAGGTCGCCTTGCAAAGTCCGCACTGTACGCAGGCATCCTCTGCGAAGCGCAGCGTCGGCTTTTCCGGATCGTCCATCAACGCGCCGGTCGGGCAGGCGGACACGCAGGACAGGCAGAGCGTGCAGCCCGCCGCATTGACTTCGATCTTGCCGAACGGGGCACCCTGCGGAAGCGCGATCACATCCACCGGCTCCGGCGAGACGCGGTGCAGTTCCCGGAAGGAAAGCCGCATCACATCGCGCTTGCTGCCAATGGGCTGAAAGCTCGCCGGTTCCTTGATGGCGGCCTTCGCGCCGATGTTGCGTAATGCCTCGCCCATCGCATCGGGATCGTCGGTCTCGATGGTGGCGATGCGGCCCTCGCCGAAACCGAGGCCGGTGAGCATTGTTTCAGCGAGCGCAATCGTCTGGTGCAGGCCGCTGACATCGTGCATCGGTTTTGCACGCAGCAGAAAGCGAACTGCGGCCGCGCCGTAAGCAACCGCGCCGGTGACGGCTTCGATGCCGACCTGAGTGACTTCGTTCACGGAGACCGGCAGCACGTTCGCCGGCAGGCCGTCGCCGTGGCGGGCGAGCATGTCGATCATCGGATCGCCATGCGGCGCGTCGTGGATCAGCAACACCGCATCCTTGCCGCCTGCATCCTTGTAGGTGGAAAGCAGCGTTCTGAGCTTCCGCATCAGCGCGTCGGCGGTGGGAAGCGCGTAGGACGCAGCACCCGTCGGACAGACGGCGGCGCAGGCGCCGCAGCCCGCGCAGATATGCTCGTCGATGGTGACGTGCTGCGGGCCCGGCGTGATCGCACCGGTCGGGCACAAATCCAGGCAGCGATGGCAGCCGACGATCTTGGAGCGCGAATGGGCGCACAGATGTTCGTCGAAACGGATGTATCTCGGCTTGTCGAAGGTTCCGACCAGTTCCTGCGCCTTCATTGTGGCACGCAGTACCGCGGCCGGATCGTTCGGATCGGCGCGCAGATAGCCGTCCCGGAGGTCGTGCGCCGGGAACAGCGGTTGGCCGCCGGAGAGATCAAGGATCAGATCGCAATTCGATTTCGTGTCGTTGCGCGGCGCGATCCATTCCAGCTTGTCGCGCGAGGACGGGCGCGGGGTCGCGAAATCGTCGACGGTCAGTTCGAACTTGCCGAGATGACCGCGCGCGTTGCGGATGGTTCCCCGGGCGACCGGGAACTCCGTCACGCGCGGCGGGGAAATCTCGCCGGGCTTCGACAGCAGCACGGTGACATCGAGCTTGTCCTTGAGCATCGCGCCGGTTTCGATGGCGCGCTCGTCACGGCCATAGACCAGTACGATGCCTTCGCTGTTCAGCGTCGCGAGCGGAAACTCCGGCATCGGCTCGGCAGCCGCGGCAAGCAATGCCGCCATTTTCGGCGCGGCCTTCTTCGCGTCCCTCGACCAGCCGGCGGTCTCGCGGATATTCGCAAACCGGATGTCGGGCGCTTTGGAAACTTCTTCCGCGTTGTCGGCGAACACAGGCGCTTCCTGCGTGCAGGCGACCGTCAACGGCACGCCCTTGGCGGCCTCGGCGCGGAACAGATCGATTTCGGAACGGCACAGATGGCGGAATGCAGAGAGCTTGCCGCCCTTGCAGCCTTTCGCGATGCCCGCTTCGTCCAGCGGCATCGTGTCCTCGCACGAACAGACGAGGATGGTACGCTTCTGCTCCGTCATTCGCGCTCCGGCGGCTCGCTGCCGCCTCTTTTCGCGGCACTGGTCAGCCGCGAGGCTTGGCTATAAGCCTAAGCTGTAATTATACCAATAAAAATCTGAACGCCGCGATTTCAAGGGTTCGTGCGTGAAAACACCGGCCGACATCCGCAGCAGGATCGACACTCCTTATACTCCGGAGCCGGATCTGCCGCCCGCGTTCAACCTCGTGACGTTGCGCGAGGCGGGCGACGCGTTCGGCCATGCCATGCAGATCGCGCCGAAAGAGGGGGCGGGCACGCTGGTCTGGGTGCGCCGCTTCGACCTCGTGGAATTCGCGGTGGTGCTGGAGCCGGAAGAGCCGCTCGCCGCCGCGCGCCGCAATCACTATGTCGGCATGACCGCGATCATGGAAGCGCTGCTGGTGCATGCGCCGCCGCAAAAGCCGCTTCAGTTCGCATGGCCGGACGCCATACTCGTGGATACCGGTTTGGTTGCGGGCGGCCGCATCGGCTGGCCGGAAGGTGTCGATGAAAAGGCGCCGCCGCCCTTCATGGTGTTCGGCGGCATGATCCGCACGGCGATCATGGGCGCCGATCCCGGACAGCGTCCGGATTCGGCTGCACTGGAGGAAGAAGGCTTCGACGATCTCGATTCCGGCAAGATGGTCGAAAGTTTCGCACGCCAGCTCATGGTCTGGGTCCACAACGTGCAGACCGGCGGTTTTCCGGAAGTGGCGAAATACTATCTGCGCCGCATGCCGCAGGATGAAGGTCTGGAACGCTCCATCGACGGAGTGGGCGACTTGCTGGTCCGCAAAAAAGGCAAGCTCGACACCGAAAAGAAAAAACTCGTTTCCGCGCTCGCCCGGCTCGACTGGTACGACCCGGAAAACCGGACGCTGAAGCTGTGAAACTCCTTCGCACCATCCGGCTCGATCCCTCGGACACATTTGTGTTCGTAAAATCCGCCGAGCCCGGCGAATGGGCGGTGCCGGGAACGTTCGTGTTCTGGGACAAGGACGTGACGGCACTCGAAGGCAAGGAGCGCACGGCGTTCCGCTCGGGTTTCCTAGGGGTCAATTCACTTGGCTGGTCGACGCTGGTGCAGATCGTCGACGCGGACGAAGCGGACCGGAAGGAAGCAACCGGATTGCTGGCGGCGCGGCTCGTGGAGCATTTCGGCGCGCCCGATCTCGACACCGCACACAAGGCCGCGGAAGAGGAAATCGCGTTTGCCGCTTCGCTTTGCGACCATGACATCGACACGCTGATCGCAGTCCACCGCACGCATGAGGACGGCGAGGTGCGCGAAGCGTTCCGTTCGCTGAAGCGCCGCGAAGGCAGCGGCATGAATTCGCTGCGGGCATTTTCCTTCCTCGAAGTGGAAGGCGAGGAAGAACCGGCCGAGCGCGTCGATCTCGTTGGCATGATGAAGGACGGAAAATGAAGGACTTCTGGCTTTCCTGCGGCCATCATCTGCTCGACCGCAACGAGGCGGGCGGTCTCGTGATCACGGATGAATTCCTGAAGGTCTATTTCGCGCGGCCCGAACTGACGCCGCCGGAGGAGGCCTGCGTCGTGGAAAAGACGCTGCACGCCGCACTCCTTTCAGAACCGCGCCGCGCGGTGGAGAAAGACGAAATCGCGGCGATGGCCGATGCCGATGCGCGCGAGAACTGGGAAATGGTGATTTCCTTCCGCGATCATCTGTTGGCGCATCCGACGCTGGAAGCCGCCTATGTGGCGCTGATCCGCAAGGGGGCGGGCAGCACGCCGCCGCTGTTTGTCACGCAGCTTGTGCATGTGATTTTGCGCAACATCCTCGATGAATGCGACGACCCATGGATCCTGCGGGCGGCGGAACTGTTCTTCCGCCCGCAGCGGATCACCCTGCATGAGGGCGCACTGCTCGCCGCCGACGAGGAAACCATCATGGGCACGCGCCCCGGGCAGGTTTCGCCGCTCGTCTCGATGCTCGGGCTTGAGGCCTCGACCGAAATCGACGTCATGAACGACGAGAATGCCGAAAGTTATTTCGAGCGCAGCGACAATTACGACATGGCGATGGATTTCACCGCCGGGCGCCGCGGCCACCATGCGCTCGCGCGGGTGATCGAACGCTGGGTGAAGCATCTGCTCGGCGTCGAAGTGGAAGCCGAAGCGCTGGTTGAAGTGCAGGACGCGAATTTCACCTGGTATGTCGGCCTCGATGCGGAAGGCACCCGCATCGGCGACAAGCTCTGGAACGGCGATGCGCTCGGAGAGGCGGACAGCTCCCGCGTCGCCGCACTCTATCGCCTGAATTTCAAGGATCGTACGCTGGTGGCGGAAGCGGTGAAGGGCGAGCCGGTCTATCTCATTCTCGCCACCACGGTGGACAAGGTCTTGCGGATGAAGCCGCAGAACCTGCTCACCGGCCTGCCGCTGAAACATCTGGAGGCGGTCACATGAACCCGCTGAAGACGATCCAGGTCGGCATCATCGTCGAGCGCGTGAAGGCCGACAGCCAGTGGGCGGATTTCATCTGGAAGCCGGTCGAGGCGGTTGCCGGCAATCCGAAGACGGCTCCCTGGACCAAGCTTTCCGACAAGGGTGACCGCACCACCTATTATGTCGGCACTTCAGACATCGAACTGTTTCCGTCCGAAACGCCGCAATACAAGGACAACCTGCTGTCGGAAGAACCGAGCATCTGGGTCGGCCTGCGCGCGACCGAGAGCGATCCGCCCTATGAACTGTTCCTCACCACCGCCGATCCGGCGGAAGGCGAGGGCATGACCTATACGGGAACTGTAATTTGCGAACCCGTGCCGATGCCGGATGCGATCCAGGCTGTCATTGAACAGTTCGTCACCGAGCACCATGTCGAGCGCGTGTTCTTCAAGCGCAAGCGCGACAAGTCGAAACCGAGTCTGATGGAACGCCGCGCCCCCATCAACGAAGGCAAGAAATGAGCGAGCCGGAGAATTTTCTCGAACGCTGGTCCCGGCGGAAGATGGCGCCGAAGGACGAGAAGGATTCCGTGCGCGAAGATGTTGCGGCGGACGCGGCATCGGAATCCGCCGAAACCGCAGAGGCAACGGATTTGCCCGCCGATGCGCAGGCTAAGTCCGGCGATAAAACCAGGCAGGACGAGCCGGAATTCGACCTTTCCAAACTGCCCTCGATCGATTCCATCACCGCCACGACGGACATTCGCATGTTCATGCTGCCGGGTGTCCCCATGGCGTTGCGGCAGGCCGCGCTGCGCAAGGTATGGGTGACCGATCCCAAGATCCGTGACTTCATCGAGATGGCCGAGAACCAGTGGGATTTCACGGTGAACTCGCCGGGCTTCGATTTCAGCCCGCCCACCGGCGACATCAAGAAAATGGTCGCGGAAGTTTTCGGCAAGAACGGCGAGGAAGAAAAAAAGCCCGATACCGAAGCCGAGAAGGCCGAAAAGGCGGATATGGTGGCGGCTCCGGCGGGCCCGGAAAATCCGGAAGGCGATTCCACTCCGCCCCCGGAAGAGCCCGTTTCAACCCGCATCAGCGAGCCGACAATTCCGGTCCGCGCGTCTCTGTACGAACCTCAATCGCCGCCCAGCGAACAAAAAGTGGTGACGGAAAATATTGCATCGCAAAAGAATGATGCGACGCACATACATGAAACTACGGAACAGGAATTACCGCGCCGCCGCCACGGCAGCGCTCTGCCGGGTTGAATTTTCAAAAAGTACCTCTGCCCGAACGACGATTTGAATTTCGTCAGGCCCCAAAAACGTCCGCCCATAGCCGAAAACTATTGACTCAAAGTGCCTAACCCTTAGGCTCTTTCGAACCGCTCGAAAGAAGGATTCTTTGGAGCGATTTCGAACAGGACCTATGCGCGACCAGGGTTTGAGCGAAGCGATCAAGGCTGCCGGCGGCGTGAGTGAACTCGCGCGGCGCCTCGGCATTTCGCAACCCTCCGTCTCGAATTGGAACCGCATTCCAGCCGAACGCGTGCTTGAGATCGAAACCGTTACCGGCGTTTCGCGCGTGGTTCTTCGTCCCGACCTTTATGGAAATGTTCCAGTGTCCGGCGGCGACGTGAGCGAAGAAGATTCCGCTCGCGCGCAGGAATACGCGCTGCTCGCCGCGCTGCTCGCTCGTGCACCTTCGGAAGATTTGCTGAAGCGCCTCGAACAGCTTCGCGGCGACGCTTCCCCGCTCGGCATCGCGCATGCGCTGCTTGGCGAAGCCGCCGAAAAGGCGACGGCCCAGCAGATCGAACGCGAATATTTCGATCTCTTCATCGGTTTGGGCCGCGGCGAGCTGCTGCCCTACGCTTCCTATTACCTGACGGGCTTCCTGCATGAGCGGCCGCTCGCGCGTCTCCGGGAAGACCTGAACAATCTCGGCATCGAGCGCTCGCAGGGCGTCTCCGATCCGGAAGATCACGCCGCCATCCTTTGCGAAGTGATGGCCGGCATCATCAACGGCAAGTTTCCGTGCGAGCAGGGCACCGACCGGAAATTCTTCGACAAGCACATGGCGCCCTGGTTCGGACGTTTCTTTAAGGACCTCGAGGAAGCCGAGGGCGCGAAGTTTTATCGCGCCGTCGGACGGCTCGGGCGTGAATTCGTGGACATTGAATCCGAGGCTTTCGCGCTGTCGGCCTGACAGCGGGAATTTTGAATTACGGAGGGAACGACAATGAAACATGAGGAAAAAACGGCAGTAGGCCGCCGTGAATTTCTCAAGACGCTTGGTGCCGGCGCCGGTGCGGCTGCGATTACCGCAGCGCCGCTCGCCACGGCCGCCAGGGCGGACACCGAAAACGACAGCGACAAGAAGAAGTCGCGTTATCGGGAAACCGATCACGTGAAGACCTTCTATCGCGTCAACCGCTATCGCACGAAGTAAGGGAGGCGCCCGTGCTTATCAAAAGAACCCAGCGCGAAGCACGCCGCGGAAGTCTGACCGCCGCGTTCGCCGATCATTCCGGCGGTTTCGACCGCCGTACATTCCTCAAGCGCTCCGGCCTCGCGGCCGGCGGTCTCGCTGCACTCGGTACGTTGCAGCTCGGTTCGGTGCAGCGCGCCGAAGCCGGTCCGCCCGCCGCTCCCGGCGCGAAGATCACCACCACCAAGGCGATCTGCACGCACTGCTCCGTCGGTTGCACCGTCATCGCGGAAGTCGCGAACGGCGTGTGGATCGGCCAGGAGCCGGGCTGGGACAGTCCGATCAATCGCGGTTCGCACTGCGCCAAGGGTGCCGCCGTCCGTGAACTCGTTCACGGCGACCGCCGCGTGAAATACCCGATGAAGAAAGAGAACGGCGAGTGGAAGCGGATTTCCTGGGAACAGGCGATCAACGAAATCGGCGACAAGCTGACCGCCATCCGCCAGAAGTCCGGTTCGGACTCGGTCTACTTCCTCGGCTCCGCCAAGAGCTCGAACGAAGGTGCTTACCTGAACCGCAAGTTCGCGGCTTACTGGGGCACCAACAACGTCGACCACCAGGCGCGCATCTGCCACTCGACCACGGTCGCGGGCGTCGCAAATACCTGGGGCTACGGCGCGATGACCAACAGCTACAACGACATCCGCGAGTCGAAGACCGTCCTCATCATGGGCGGTAACCCGGCCGAAGCGCATCCGGTGTCGCTGCAGCATCTGCTCGAAGGCAAGGAAGAGAAGAGACAGAACTTCATCGTCCTTGAACCGCGCCTCACCCGCACGGCCGCGCATGCGAACGAATATGTCCGCATCCGCTCCGGCACGGACATCCCGATCATCTGGGGCATGCTGCACCACATCTTCGCGAACGGATGGGAAGACAAGCAGTTCATCCAGCAGCGTGTGTACGGCATGGACGAAGTCCGCAAGGAATGCGCGAAGTGGACGCCCGAAGAAGTCGAGCGTGTCACCGGCGTTCCCGGCGAGCAGCTGAAGCGCGTCGCCGAGAAATTCGCCAAGGAGCGTCCGTCGACGCTGGTCTGGTGCATGGGTGCCACCCAGCACACGGTCGGCACCGCGAACGTCCGCGCGTTCTGCACCCTGCTGCTCGCGACCGGCAATGCCGGCCGTGGCGTCGGCAACGGTGCCAACATCTTCCGCGGCCACTGCAACGTGCAGGGTGCGACCGACCTCGGCCTCGATATTGTGACGCTGCCGCTCTATTACGGCCTCGTCGAAGGTGCGTGGCGTCACTGGTCGCGCGTCTGGGAAACGGATTTTGACTGGCTGCGTGGCCGTTTCACCGATCCCAAGATGATGAACGTCGCCGGCATCCCGTCGACCCGCTGGTACGAAGCGGCGTCGGCGCCGAAGGATCAGGTCGCTCAGAGCGACAACCTGAAGGCGATGGTGATCTTCGGCCACGGCGGCAACACCGTGACCCGTATCCCCAAAGCCTATGAAGGTGTCGAGAAGCTGGACTTGCTGGTCATCGCCGACCCGCATCCCACGAGCTTCGCCACCATGGGCAACCGGAAGGACAACACGTATCTCCTTCCGATCGCGACGCAGTTCGAGTGCGGCGGTTCCCGCACGGCCTCGAACCGCTCGATCCAGTGGTACGACGCCGTCGTGAAGCCGATCTTCGAAGCCAAGGACGACCTCGAGGTCTTCTACCTGCTGGCCAAGAAGCTCGGTTTCGCCGACCAGATGTTCAAGAACATCAAGGTCAACAACAACCTTCCGCTGGCCGAGGACGTGCTCCGCGAAATCAACCGCGGCGGCTTCTCGACCGGCTATTGCGGCCAGTCGCCGGAACGTCTCAAGGCGCACATGGCGAACCAGGACAAGTTCGACCTGGTCACGCTGCGCGCGGACAAGAGCGTGCCGGAAGTCGGCGGCGACTATTACGGTCTGCCTTGGCCGTGCTGGGGCACCCCGGAACTCAAGCATCCGGGCACGCACCGGCTCTATAACGTCGACCAGCACGTGATGGACGGCGGCGGCACGTTCCGTGCCCGCTTCGGCGTCGAGCGCGTGATCAAGACCAAGGTCATGGAAGACGGCAAGGAGGTCGAGAAGGAGGAGAAGCACAATCTCCTCGCCGAGGGCGTTGCCTCGGCCGGCTCCGAGCTCAAGGACGGCTATCCGGAGTTCAACTACGGCGTGCTCAAGAAGCTCGGCTGGGACAAGGATCTCACCGACGCGGAACGGGCAACCATCGAGCGCATCGGCGGCGGACCCGACAAGTCCGACGGTGTGTCATGGGCGACCGACTTCTCCGGCGGCATCCAGCGCGTCTGCCTCAAGGAACACGGCGTGATGCACTTCGGTAACGCCAAGGCCCGTGCGTTCGCATTCGGTCTGCCGGATGCGCTCCCGGTCCACCGCGAGCCGATCTACACGCCGCGTCCGGACCTCGTCGCCAAGTATCCGACGCTGCCCGACGTGAAGGCGCAGTTCCGCGTCCCCAACATCGGCTTCTCGATCCAGAAGGAGGCGGTTGATAAGGGCATTGCCAAGCAATTCCCGCTCATCAACTCGTCCGGCCGTCTGGTCGAGTACGAAGGCGGCGGCGAGGAAACCCGCTCCAACAAGTGGCTCGCCGAGCTTCAGCAGGACTCGTTCATCGAGATCAATCCTGCCGACGCGAACGAGCGTGGCATCAAGGACGGCCAGTGGGTCTGGGTGCTCGGCGCCGAAGGCGCACGCGCCAAGGTCAAGGCACTTGTCACCGAACGTGTCGGCAAGGGCATGACCTGGATGCCGTTCCACTTCGCGGGCTGGTTCCAGGGAACCGACGAACGCAACAAGTATCCGAAGGGCACCGATCCGATCGTGCTCGGCGAGAGCGTGAACACGATCACGACCTACGGATACGACCCGGTGACGGGCATGCAAGAACCCAAAGCTACGCTCTGCCAAGTCGTGGCGGCGTAAGGAGGCATCAACATGGCACGTATGAAATTCCTTTGTGATGCCGACCGTTGCATCGAATGCAACGCCTGCGTCACGGCCTGCAAGAACGAACACGATGTACCGTGGGGCATCAATCGCCGCCGTGTCGTCACCATCAATGACGGCAAGCCCGGCGAGCGCTCGGTCTCCATGGCCTGCATGCACTGCACCGACGCGCCCTGCGCGGCGGTGTGCCCGGTGAACTGCTTCTACACCACCGCCGACGGCGTGGTCCTTCACTCGAAGGACCTCTGCATCGGCTGCGGCTACTGCTTCTACGCGTGCCCGTTCGGCGCGCCGCAGTATCCGCGGGTGGGCAACTTCGGCTCGCGCGGCAAGATGGACAAGTGCACCTTCTGCGCCGGCGGCCCGGAAGCGGACTCCACTTCGGCGGAATACGTGAAGTACGGCTCTAACCGTCTCGCGGAAGGCAAGCTCCCGCTCTGCGCGGAAATGTGCTCGACCAAATCGCTCCTCGCGGGCGACGGCGACATCATCGCGCAGATCTACAAGGAGCGCGTCTCCAAGCGCGGTTACGGCTCCGGCGCCTGGGGCTGGAAGACCGCCTACAAGGAAACGATCGCGACCTGATCGAAGTTCTCAGCGCGGCGGAGGGAAACCTCCGCCGCGTCCGCTTCGGTTCATCGTTCTGGAATTTGGGGAGGAAGAAACATGGCGGCATTTCTCGCACATGTTCGTTATCTGGCCGGAGCCATTGCGTTGCTCGTGGCCATCACGGTCGCGGCACCGTCATTCGCGCAGCAGATCAATCCGACCGCGCAGGCGGTCAAGGAAGAGCAGCTCTTTCAGCAGATGCAGCGCCTCGACGGCCGAGTCAGCATTCCGGACGCCCGTTCCGGCGTCCTGATCCAGCCGGCAGGCCAGAACTGGCGGGCGTTCCACCAGAGCACGCTGCACTGGATCGGCGGCATTGCCATCGTCGGCATGCTCGCACTCCTGATCGTGTTCTACGCGGTGCGTGGCATGATCAAGCTGTCGAGCGGCAAGTCCGGGCGCACGATCCTTCGCTTCAACGGCTTCGAACGTTTCATTCACTGGATGACGGCGACGACGTTCATCATTCTCGCCATCTCCGGCATCAACCTGACCTTCGGCAAAAATCTGTTGCTGCCGCTGATCGGGCCGGAAGCGTTCACCTCGTTCTCGCAGTGGGGCAAGTACGCGCACAACTATCTGAGCTTCCCGTTTGCGATCGGCGTGTTCTTCATCTTCGTGATGTGGATCAAGGACAACATCCCGAACAGCGTGGACGTCGAATGGATCAAGCAGGGCGGCGGCATGGTCGGCAAAAAGCATCCGCCGGCATACCGCTTCAACGCGGGCCAGAAGATCGTCTACTGGATCGTCGTGCTCGGAGGCATCGCCGTCTCCGTGTCCGGCTATCTCCTGATGTTCCCGTTCTACGGCACGGGCATCGAGGGCATGCAGCTCGCGCAGATCATCCACGGCATCGTGGGCGTGCTCATGATCGCGGCGATGCTGGCGCACATCTACATCGGCACCATCGGCATGGAAGGTGCGTTCGATGCGATGGGCTCCGGCGAGGTCGACGTGAACTGGGCCAAGGAGCACCACAAGCTGTGGGTCGATGAAGAGATGGGCAAAACCGGTACCGGCCGTGCCCGCATGACCCCGGCCGAATAAGCCAAAACGCGGCACTTCCCGCGGACAACGCCCGGCGCTTTGGCGCCGGGCGTTTTGCTATCTATAAAGAGCGCCATGAAAGTCATCGGCCTCGCCGGCTGGAGCGGTTCCGGCAAAACCACATTGCTCGCGAAGGTCATTCCGGTGCTGGTGAAGCGCGGCCGGAAGGTGTCCACCGTGAAGCATGCCCATTCGGGTTTCGACGTGGATGTGCCGGGCAAGGATTCCCATACGCACCGTCAGGCGGGCGCCTCGGAAGTATTCGTGTCCTCGGGCCGCCGCTGGGCGCAGATGCACGAACTGCGTGGTGACGCGGAACCGGGCCTGCAGGACATCCTGAAGCGTTTGTCGCCGGTCGACCTCGTGATCGTCGAGGGCTACAAGCGGCACAGCCATCCCAAGCTCGAAGTCTACCGCGCCGAAGTCGGCAAGCCGTTGCTGCATCCGGGCGACGACTGGATTGTCGCCGTCGCTTCCGATGCCCCTGTGCCTGACGCGAAAGTGCCGGTGCTCGACCTCAACGACATCGAGAAAATCGCCGATGTATTGTTGGTGGAGGCGGTGCCGGTCGGCCAGTTGTGTGAACCGGCGGAGACCGCCTGATGGCACAGCTCTCCGACGACTGCTTTGCATTCGGCGGGCCGCTGATGTCGATCGAGGATGCGGCCGCGCTGATGGGCGCGCAGGTCCCTCCGCTCGCGGATCAAGAACGTGTACGGCTCACCGCGGCGCTTGGCCGTGTGCTGGCCGCGGATGTCACGGCGCAAAATCCGGTGCCGCCATTCGACAATTCCGCGGTCGACGGCTACGCCGTCCGGCACGCCGATCTTTCCCCTTCCGGCGAGACACGCATGCGCGTCACGGGCGAAGCCTATGCCGGGCGTGCGGCACCGCATGCGCCGGGAAAGGGCGAAGCGGTACGGATTTTTACGGGTGCCGCGATGCCGGCGGGCACCGATACCGTTTTCATGCAGGAAGACATCGAACGTGACGGCGAGTTCGTCATGCTGCCGGCTGGCCTGAAGCGTGTTGCCAACAGCCGCGCCGCCGGTGAAGACCTGAAGGCGGGCAGTATCGCCCTGCCGAAAGGCCGCCGCCTGACACCGCAGGACGTGGCGCTTGCCGCCGCCATCGGCTGCCGCGATCTCCCGGTCATGCGCCAGCCGCGGGTCGCGGTGTTCTCGACCGGCGACGAGTTGAAGGAGCCGGGTGCCGTACTCGGCGCCTCGCAGCTATACGATTCCAACCGGGTACTGTTGATCGCGCTGCTCAGGAAACTCGGCATCGAGGCATCCGATCTCGGCATCCTGCCGGACGATCCCGTGACACTTCGCGCGCGCATCGAAGCGGCGGCGAAGGAGCACGATCTCGTGCTCACATCCGGCGGCGTTTCGACGGGCGAAGCCGATCACGTAAAATCCGCGGTGGAGCAGGCGGGCAAGCTCGTGTTCTGGCGGCTCGCGATCAAGCCCGGCCGTCCGGTCGCGATGGGCGTTGTGAAGGGTGCCGCTTTCATCGGCCTGCCGGGTAATCCGGTCGCGGTGTTTGTCACCTTCGTGCATGTGGTGCGGCCGTTCCTGTTGCGCCTGATTGGGGCGAGACCCGAGCCGCATGTCGCGCTGCCGGTCATTTCTGCATTCAGCTACAAAAAGAAAAAGGACCGCCGCGAATATGTCCGCGTCGCGCTGAAGCGCGGGGCCGATGGAAAACTGGAAGCCTTCAAGCACCCGCAGGACGGGGCGGGGGTCATCACGTCGCTTACCGAGAGTGACGGTCTCGCCGAACTGCCCGAGGATGTGACCCGGATCGAGCCCGGCGAGACGATCGGTTTTCTGTCGTACGAGGCGCTGATCGACTAGGCGCCTTCAGGCGCCGCTCAGAGGCGGACGCCGGTCGAGGACGAATAGCCCTGTTCGGCGGTCTTCTGGACGCCGTCGAGCACAAAGTAAGAGCCGAGCGCCACGACGAGCGCGATGCAGCAGGCTGCGAGAAAAGCTTGCATGGTAATCTCCCCCGGAAATTTATAGCGATTGGCTATCCCGCAAACTAGCGGATTGGAGCCATTCAAATCAAGGAATTCAGAGGGCTGGATTTTGCGCTGCAATGCGCCCGGCCTCGGCGAGGTCCTCGGGCCGGTTGACGTTAAAAAAGGGATCGACCGGCCGGTCCGCCCATTCGGCGATGGCCACGCCATGGCGCCCGGTCCAGACCTCGATCTTGTGCAGGCCCTCATCCATCAAAGCACGGCGCAAATCCGCGCGAAGACCGACCGGCCACAACCCGGCCACCGGGTGGCGCCAGTCGCCCGATTTCGCGCAGGCAAGCGGGGACGCCGTTTTCTCTCGCGCCGCGTGCAGGCTGAGCACGAGATCGCGCGGCACGAACGGACAGTCGCCCGGAACGCTCGCGATCCACTCGATGCCGGGTTCGTTCTTCGCAGCCCAGTCGAGACCCGCAAGAATTCCGGCGAGCGGTCCGGCAAAATCGGGAATATCGTCGGGAACTACAGGCAGCCCGAATTGCGCGAAGCGCGCGGGATTGCCGTTTGCATTCAGGATGACTCGTTCGCATTGCGGCCCGAAGCGCGCGAGCACCCGGTCGAGGATCGTCTCGTTTCCGATTTTGAGAAGCGCCTTGTCGCCGCCGCCCATGCGGCGCGCGAGGCCGCCGGCAAGCACGAGGCCGAGTGTTTCCGGATAGTCAGTCTTCATGCACCGCCGCTTTGCGCCGGTGCTTGGCGCTTTCTTCCTCGACGTAGGTAAGATCCTGGTCGTACACGATCCGGTCTTCGCCGGAGAGCGCCAGGAAACGCTTGCCACGTGCGCGGCCGATGAGCGTGAGGCCCGCCTTTTTTGCGAGTTCGACACCCCATGCGGTGAAGCCGGAGCGCGAGACGAGAATCGGAATTCCCATGCGAACCGTCTTGATCACCATCTCCGAGGTCAGGCGGCCGGTGGTGTAGAAAATCTTGTTTCCGGCCTCGACATTGTGCCGGAACATCCAACCCGCGATCTTGTCGACCGCGTTATGGCGGCCCACGTCTTCCATATAAACCAGCGGGCGGTCTTCCTCGCAAAGCACGGAGCCGTGGATTGCGCCCGCTTCGAGATACAGCGAAGGAGTGGTGTTGATGTGATGCGTGAGCGAATAGAGCCACGAGGTGCGCAGCCTGGTCTTCGGCAGTTGCGCGTTCTCGATCACGTCCATAAGGTCGCCGAACACGGTGCCCTGCGCGCAGCCCGACGTTTGCACCTTCTTCTTGAGCTTCTTTTCGTAATTGGTCGCGCGCTCGGTGCGGACGACCACGACGTTCAGATCGTCGTCGTAATCGATCTCCGTCACGGTATCGTCCATGCGGAGCATGTTCTGGTTCAGCAGAAATCCAAGCGCCAGATATTCCGGATGATCGCCGATCGTCATGGCGGTGACGATTTCCTGGCTGTTGAGATAGATCGTGAGCGGACGCTCCACCACGACCGCCGTCTCGACCGGCTGGCCGCGTTCATCGACGCCACTCACCTTCACGGTAAGCCGCGGATCGGAAGGATCGGGGCGGATAATCCATGAATCGGAAACCGATTCCGGCCCCGGTACGAGCTTCGCCTTGCTCATCGAAATTCCTGTCGGTCGTCTATTCGGCGGCGATGCGCCGTTCGGTCAGGTTGCGCAGCGAGTCTATGACAGAATCGAGCCTCGCTCCATCGGGATCGGCAAGGGCCGCCAGCCGGGCTTGCAGTACGGCATCGGCGAACTGCGCCGGGGCCCGCCCGCCCTTGAGATAGGGCTCGACGATCTCCGCCGCAATCTTGTTCCAGTTGGCATGGCCGCGCTTGTAGGTCTCGCCATAGCCTTTCACGAGGCGTGCGGTTTCGACGACTTCGCGCGCGACTTCGGCATCCACGCGGAGCGATTTCTCCACGAGGTCGAGCCAGCGTTCGATCCAAGCCTGCTCCTCTGCGTAGCGCAGCGTGCGCGGACGCCAGCCGCGCAACCAGGCCAGCATTTTCAGCCGCAAGAAGCCGCCAAAACGAGTAGTGCGCACACGCATGGGGAACGACTTTTCGCTCCAGCCCATTTTGTGGACGAGGCGCAACAGCGCGCGTCCCAAGCCGGGCGTAAGCATGGAGAGGATTTCTTCCGGCCCGGGCTTCAGGAACTCGCTGACGACAATGAGATCGCCGTCTTTGGCCTTCGATTCGGAGCGCAGCCGGGCGACCCTGCCTTCGCGCAATTTGAGTTGCGCGACACGGATCGTGTCCTCGAACGACATTCTTACAGCAAGATGCCGCGCAAGCTCGCGCATCAGCGCGCCGTCCGCCTTGGGTGCGAAACGGATCAGACGTTCGATGTAAAGACCGGCGTAATCGGCGCTCTGGTAATCCGTGAGGCGGCGTACACCCTCGACGGCGATTTCAGAAGCGACGGAAGGAACGATCTTGCGCGCACGCTCTTCCAGATTGGCTTCGTTGGTAGGCGGCGCGGAGTTGGCGAACTCGACCTGTTCGATCTTTGCACCGCCGAGATTGAGGCCCGCCTCGAAACCACGCAGGTTCGTATCGGCAGCCTTGCCGTCGCGAATGGCGGCACGAAAATGATCGGCGGAAACGGGCAACGCTCCGGAGGCGGCGAGCGTGCCGAGCAAGACAGCGTTCAGCGGCGCCTTCACCGAAGCGGCAACGGCGGCGAAATCCGCGAGCACGGCCTCGCGCGCGAACTGGCGCGCGACTTTCTCCATCCTCTCGGGATCGAGGCGTCCGTCGCCCATCGCGGATTTTTCGTCCACGGTATAGACGCGGCTTTGCGAGGCGATCAGCAGCGTGCGGCTCGCGCTGACGAGGCCGCCCTGGATCGCGCGCACGGCCTCGAGCATTTCGCTCGCGACCATGATGTCCACCTCGCCGGGGGCGGGGTTCAGCGCAAGTACCGGAGCGCGTTCCGTTTCGCCGTCGCGCGGGAGTATTTCGAGATAGTAGGTCGTGGCACCGGTGCGCTGCGCGACGCCCGGGATCGAGGTGCGCTGGCCATAGTGATCCGCCAGAACAGCCGCATTCGCGATCCAGCCGGCGAGCACGCCGCCGCCTTCACCGCCAAGGGCGGCGATCAGGAGGCGAATGGGTTTTGCGCTCGCCATCGCGTTACTCCGCCGGAACCATGACGGGCGCTTTTTCACGCTCGGCGCCGCCGCCGAAGAGGCGGATCAGCCCGCGCGATAGCGCGTTGCGGAAGCGGTCCCAGAGGCCCGGGTTCTCGATCACCTGAATTTCCGCGAAGGACGGGCAGAGCTGGGCCGCGTGCGAAACTTCACCGCACAATCCGCAGCCGACACAATCGTTGTTCACATGTGCGACCGGATCGGTGCGCAACCTGTCCTCGTTCGGCTTGATCGTGAGCGACGGACAGCCGGACAGCCGGATGCAGGAATGATCGCCGGTGCAGACATCGGGATCGACCCAGAAGCGGGTGCGGACAACGCGCTTGCCCGCGGCGGCGAGTTTCGCCATCGCGGGGCGGATGCGGCGCTGGCGCGCGAGCTGGCATTCGCCGTCGGCGACGATGACCTTCAATCCCTTTTCCGGCGTCTTCATCGCATCGCGCAGCGTATCGACCACTTTCGACACGCTGTAGGTGCGGACATGCTTGACCCAGGAAACGCCCATCGAGCGCACGGCACCCTCGATGTCGACGCCGCGCCCGCGCCCGTCTTCTTCCGGCGCGGAAGAGGGAAGGTCTTGCTGGCCGGTGGCGCTGGAATAGCCGTTGTTCAGAACGATCAGGATGGAGTCGTCCTTGTTCAGCACCGCGCCGGCGACCCCGGTGAGCAATCCGTTATGCCAGAAGCCGCCGTCGCCCATGATCGAGACGGGCCGGTCCTGCTGCGTCGATGACACGGCCGATGCCGACGCGAGCGACATGCCATAGCCGAGAATGGAATTGCCCTGACTGAACGGCGGGAAGGTCGCGAGCGCATGGCAGCCGATATCGACGGCGACGTGAACCGGTCCGATTTCCTTCTTCAGAATTTTCATCGCCGAAAAGATCGGCCGCTCCGGGCAACCGGTGCAGAACGTCGGCGGACGCGGCGGCAGCGCGATGCCGAGCGATTTCGTCACTTCGCTGCTCTGGGCATCGACGCCCTTGATCCATTCCTCGAGCGGAGAATTCGGCTTGCCGTAAGCAGCGAAAAACTTCGCGAGCCCCCGCCCGATCGCGAGCGGCGAATATTCCCCCGCCATCGGCAGCATGTCCTTGCCGTGCAGCTTCGTCTGCATGTCGGCCTTGCGCAGAACCTGCCCGAGGGACTGTTCGATAAAATCCGGGGAGCCTTCTTCCAGCAGCAGCACGGCTTTCTTGCCTGCGCAGAACTGCACGATCTCTTCCGGCACCAGCGGATAGGTGACATTCAGCACAAGGGTCGGCACCTGCACATTGCCATAGGAGTCCGACAGCCCGGCGAGCGCCAGACGAGAGTTGAGGGCATTGAAAATGCCACCCTGCACGATGATGCCGATGTCGCCGTTTTTCGGGCCGAGCAGTTCGTTGAGCTTGTTCTCGACGATGAACCTGCGCGCGGCCGGCATGCGCTTGTCGAACTTCGCCGCTTCCTGCGGAAAGATTACCGGCGGATGCGACAGGCGATTGTAGAGAAATTCCGCGGGTTTCAGTTTCCGTTTGGTGGAATGCGCGGGGGCGATGTTGTCCTTCGCCTTGAACTCGCCGAACACATGGCAGGCACGGATGCGCAGTTCGAGGATCACGGGCGTGTTGGACGCTTCCGAAAGCTCGAAGCCCTTTTCCACCGTATGCACGATGCTGGAAAGCTCAGGCCGCGGATCGAGCAACCACATCGACGACTTCATCGCCATCGCGTGCGTGCGTTCCTGAATGACGGAAGCGCCTTCGCCGTAGTCCTCGCCGACGATGATCATGGCACCGCCGATGACACCGGCGGAGGCAAGATTGGACAGCGCGTCGGCGGCGACATTGGTGCCGACAATGGATTTCCACGTCACCGCACCGCGCAGCGGATAATTGATCGACGCACCGAGCATCGCCGCGGCGGCGGCTTCGTTGGTGCAGGTTTCCAGATGAATGCCGAGTTCGTCGAGCATGTCGCCGGACTGCACCAGCACGTCGAGAAGATGCGTGACCGGAGCGCCCTGATAGCCACCGACATAGGCGACACCCGATTGCAGCAGCGCCTTGGTGACCGCGAGGATGCCTTCGCCATAGAAGGTTTCACCTTCGCGGAGGCGGAGGCTTTCGATTTCCTTCTTGAACGAAACTTCGCCGGCCATGACGGCCTCCGGTTGTTTAAGTCAGCGCCGCGATCAGCTTCCGCAACGTGGAAAGAAACTGCTCGCGGTCGCGTGGACCGATGATGCGGTCGAGATTGCGGTCGTGCCGTTCGGCGCACGCCGTCAGTTCCTTGAGCATTGCCTCGCCGGAAGGCGTCAGTTCGAGCTGGTAGGAGCGCCGGTCGTTTTTCGGACGAACGCGCTTGATCAGCTTACGCCGTTCCAGATCGTCCAGTACCGGCGATAACGTGGATTTGTCCCGCGAATTGGCGCGCGACAGTGTCGTCTGGCTGATGCCGGGATTGCGGCCGATCAAGAGCATCGTGGCGAAGCGGCCGGGCCGCAATTCCATGCCCTTTGTCTCGCGTGTGAATGCCTGAAACGAAGCCGTTTGCGCGAGCCGCAGGTGAAAGCCGATCCAGTGCTCGAGCGGTCCGTAATCGATGTCGGTGTTGCCGGTGGCCACGGCCGTCTTGCGGAACCGGCCCGCGGCTCCGTTCGGCTTGCGGACGCGCGGCTTGCGCGGCGCCATCGAATACCTCTAACAAACTGAAATTCCACCGGATTCCGGCGCGCTCGATGCCGTTCCAGCCGAGATGGTTTTAATACCAACGATCGCACTTTACAACCCGCCGCCCATCGGGTGGAATCGTGAAAAGACCGGACGAAAAAGGACGAACAAATCGTTCCGAAAAAAATTTTATCCAGGGAGGAAATCCAGAAATGCGTTCCGTGAAACTTTTCGGTTTGCTTGCGGCTGCCGTGCTGCCCGTATCGCTCGTAGTGGCGACGGCGCCGGTCGCGCAGGAAAAGACGTTCGAACTCAAGATGGCCCACTGGGTCCCGCCAGCGCATCCGCTGCAGAAGGCGATGGAAGAGTGGGGTGCATCGGTCGAGAAGGCATCCGGCGGCACCATCAAGTACAAGGTGTTCCCGTCCCAGCAGCTCGGCAAGGCCGAAGACCATTACGACATGGCGCGCGACGGCATCGCCGACGTGACCTACATCAATCCGGGCTACCAGCCGGGCCGCTTTCCGGTCATCGCGGCCGGCGAATTGCCGTTCCTGATGACGAATGCGAAGGGCGGCTCCGCGGCACTCGACACCTGGTATCGTCAGTTCGCCGCGAACGAAATGAAGGACGTGAAATTCTGCCTCGCCTTCGTGCACGATCCCGGTGCGCTTCACTCCAAGAAGAAGATCACTTCGCCGTCCGAGATCAGCGGCATGAAGATCCGCCCGGCGCACGCGACCATGGCGGCCTACATGACGAGCCTCGGCGCCACCAATGCTTTCGGCAGCGCGCCGCAGGCACGTGAAATGCTGGAAAAGGGTGTGGCCGACGCGATCACTTTCCCGTGGGGTTCGATCCTGCTCTTCAAGATCGACCAGGTGACCAAGTTCCACATGGACGTGCCGCTCTACGCCACGACCTTTGCCTGGGTCATGAACAAGGGCATCTACGACCAGATGTCGGCGAATCAGAAGAAGGTGATCGACCAGCATTGCTCGCCGGAATGGGCGCTCAAGGTTGCTTCGCCATGGGCCGAGTACGAAGCCGCCGGCCGCGACAAGCTCCGCAATGCGCAGGGCCATGAGGTCTACAAGATCACCGACGCCCAGCTCGCAGAGTGGAAGAAGGCCTCCGAACCGCTCGCCGCAAAATGGGCGGAAGGTGCCAAGAAGGCCGGTATCGATGCCGACAAGGCGCTCGCCGGACTGAAAGCGGAACTCGCGAAGCAGAACGCCGCTTACTGATCGCAAGCCGGGGGTTGGCGTGGGCCGGCTGGTCGAACGACTGATCGACTACACGGAGAAGGCGGCGGGGATATTCCTCGCCGCCATCACCGTTTTGATCTTCACCAGCATCACGCTGCGCGGCACGCTCGGCTTCACGATTCCGGAATGGTACGACCTGTCGCGGCTGATGCTCGGCGTCTGCATCTTCTGGGGCATCGCGGCGACAAGCTATCGCAACGACCACATCAAGGTGGACATCCTCTGGGAGTGGCTGGGCCCCAGCGGCCGCCGCTGGCTCGACGTTGTCGCCTCGCTGATCCTGCTCGGCTTTCTCGCCGTGTTTTCCTGGATGCTGATCCAGAAGATCGGCAGCGGTTATCGCAGCGGCGAGCAGACCTTCGATCTCCGCATCCGCATCTGGCCGTTTCACCTGGTTGCGGCCTGCGGAATTTTCTTCGCGACGCTGTTGATGGTGATCAGGGTTTACCGCCTCATCTCTGGATACAAGGAGCCGGCGCACAAACCCATTCCGCCGGTCGAATGACATGAGCCGTAGCGAACTGATCGCGGTCGGGGGCTTTTTCGTCCTCTTCGGACTGATGATGATCCGGGTTCCGATCGGCATCGCCATGGGCATCGTCGGTGTCGGCGGCTTCGCGATGCTGACCGCGACCACGCCGGCGCTCAATCTTCTGGCGCAGTCACCGATCCGCCAGTCGACGGACTGGGATCTGGCGGTGATCCCGATGTTCATCCTGATGGGCGCGTTCGCGACCGCCGCCGGCATGAGCCGTGAGCTTTTCCACGCGAGCAACACCTGGCTCGGTCACCGAAGAGGCGGCCTCGCCATGGCGACCATTACCGCATGCGCGAGTTTTGCCGCGATCAACGGCTCCTCGGTCGCGACCGCCGCGACCATGACGCAAGTGGCGCTGCCGGAAATGCGCCGCGCCGGTTATCAGCCGGGCTTCGCGGCCGGCATCGTCGCGGGCGGCGGCACGCTCGGGATCATGATTCCGCCTTCGGTGATGTTCGTGCTCTACGGCGTGCTCACCGAAACGGACGTATCGAAGCTCCTGATCGCCGGCATCATGGGCGCGATCATGTACATCATCGCCGTGCAGTTTGTCGGCGTGTTCCGGCCCGGACTCCTGCCGCCCGGCGGCAAGCGGGCGAGCTGGCCGGAGAAACTGGAATCGCTGCGCGACATCTGGGCGACAATCCTGCTGTTCATCTTCTGCATGGGCGGGATGTATGGCGGCCTGTTCACCGCGACCGAAGCGGGCGGCATGGGTGCTGGCGGAGCGTTCATCATCGGCCTGCTGCGCGGACGGCTGACCGTGAAGAACACGATGGAATGTCTCGTCAACAGTATCCGCACGACCGCGGCGATTTTCACCATCGTGATCGGCGCATTCCTGTTCGGTTACTTCCTGGTCATCACGCAGGCCGCCCAGCACTTCAGTCAATTCCTGCTGAGCCTGCCGATCGGGGCTTATGGAATCCTGTTCCTGATCATCCTGATGTACATTCTGCTCGGCGCGGTGATGGATGAACTGGCAATGGTGCTGCTCACCGTGCCGATCATTTTCCCCGTCGTGACCGCACTCGGCTTCGACCCGATCTGGTTCGGGGTCATCATTGTCATGGTGGTGGGACTGGGGATGATCATGCCGCCCATCGGCATGAACGTGTTCGTGATCAACTCGATCGCACGCGACGTTTCCCTGATGCAGATCTACAAGGGCGTGACGCCGCTCATCCTCGCGGACTTCGTGCGGCTGTTCCTGCTCGTGGCGTTTCCCTGGCTCTCGCTGTTCCTGCCGGCGCAGATGAAATAGCGCGAAACGGGATCAATCCCGCGGCGGGGCCAAGAGCTTCGTCTTGCTGCCGCCGAGATAAGCGTCGATCACCGCCGGATCGTAGCGCAAGCCCGCGGCCGGGCCCTTGTCCACCATGCGGCCGATTTCGACGAGGATCGCGTGTTCGGCGATCTTCAGCGATTGCAGCGCATTCTGTTCGACCAGCAGGACGCCGACGCCACGGTCGGCGATCTTGCGGATGGTCTTGAACAGTTCGATCGTCAGCACCGGCGACAGGCCGAGGGAAGGTTCGTCCAGCAACAGATAAGCAGGCGCCGACATAAGCGCGCGGCCGATCGCGAGCATCTGCTGCTCGCCGCCGCTCATGGTCTGTGCCGCCTGCTTGCGGCGTTCATTGAGGCGCGGGAAGACCCGGAAAATATATTCGCGGCGCGAATGCAGCTCTTCCTTGTCGTCGGAGACGAAACCGCCGAGCGCAAGATTGTCCTCGACCGACATATCGGGGAACAGCCCGCGGCCCTGCGGAACGGTGGCGAGGCGAAGCTGCACGCGACGATGCGGCGGCTCGTTGGTGATGTCGCGGCCGTCGAGCGAGATGCGGCCGTTGGCGAGCGGCACCATGCCGGAGAGCGCGTTCACCAGCGTCGTCTTGCCGGCACCATTGGAACCGAGCACGACCGTGAGCGTGCCGCGCTCGATCTTGAGCGAGACGTTCTCCAGCGCGACATGGCGGCCATAGATGACCGAGAGATCGGTGGCTTCGATCATGCGTCCTCTCCGAGATAGACGCGGATGACTTCCCGGTTGGCGAGGGCGTCGTCCGGATGGCCGGTCGCGATCACGCGGCCCGCGTTCAGCACGATCACGCGCTGGCAGAGCGAGCGGATCGCATGCATGACGTGTTCGACGAGCACCACGGTCAGTCCTTCCTCGTGCAAGGATCGCACAAGCGTAATTCCATCCTCAAGCTCGCTCGGATTCAGGCCCGCGAGCCATTCATCGAGCAGCAGCAGATCCGGCGCGCAGGCCAGCGCGCGCGCAAGCTCGATACGTTTTTGATCGAAATAGGTGAGCTGGTCCACAAAGGCGTCACGGCCGGCCTGGAACTGCACGCGGTCGAGCAGACGTTCCGCCTCGCTGCGGGCCGCACCGATCGCGAGCCGCCGCTTTCCGTACATGGCGGCGACGGCGACGTTGTCGAGCGCGGACAGCGCATCCGGCACGCGCACGAGCTGGAATGTGCCCGCGATGCCCGCGCGGCAGATCTGTTCCGGGTTCTTGCCGGAAATGCGCTTGCCGTCCTTGCGGATTTCAGCGGAAGTGGGCGAGAGCCGTCCGGAGATCACGTTCAGCAGTGTCGTTTTGCCCGAGCCGTTCGGGCCGATCAGGCCGATAATCTCGCCGCGTTCGATATTGAACGTCACATTGTCGACGGCGACGAGGCCGCCGAAGCGGCGAGTGACATTGGCGACTTCCAGAAGCGGGTCGCGGCTCATGGTTCAGCCCTCCCGCGGTTCTTCCATTTTCGCCAGCGTTCCTGCACGAGGCCGAGGATGCCGTCCGGAATGAAGAACACGATGCCGAGAAAGCAGAGCCCGAGCACCACGCTGAAGTAACTGGGCACAGTCACCGACAGGAAGTCGGAAATCAGCACCAGCGGGATCACACCCAGCACCGGTCCCCATACGGAATTGGCGCCCCCGAGCAGGGCCATGATGACCGTCAGGAACGAGATATTCGGATTGAATGCGATGGTGGTGTCCATGTAACTCCAGCGCGGAGCCATGATCGCTCCCGCCAGCGTCATCACCAGCGCGCTGACGACGAATGTGCCGAGCTTCAGTGCGGTGGTGTTGATGCCGATCTGGCGCGCGACGGTTTCATCGGCACCCAAGGTCTTCAGCGCGAAGCCCATGCGGCTGCGGTCGCGCCAGATCCACACGATGAATATGAACGCGCACAGTGCGAGCAGCTGATAATAAATCTGCTCGTTGGTGATCGACAGGAAGACGTAGCGTCCCGCCTTTTGCGCGATGCTGAATTCGTACCAGGTCACGACTTCACGGATCAGCGCCGAAAGGCCGAACGTGAAGATGACAAAATACATATCCTTCAGCCGCAGCGTGGCGAGGCCGATGAAGGCGGAGAGCACGATGCCGACACCGGCGGCGGCGGCGAGTGCGGTCCAGTAGCCGAGCGGTTCGGCCAGCACCGCGATGGTGTAGGCGCCGATGCCGAAGAACGCCGAAGCCGCGAGCGAGATGTAGCGCGTCGGACCGGAGAAGAACGCCCAGCCGGTCGCGAGTGCCGTGTACATCAGGATATTCATCAGCAGCGAGAGCCAATAGGCCTCGACGTAACGCGGCACGACTGCGAGGGCAGCGACCGCGAGAACCGCGAAGACTTCCTTCGGGAAGGTGAAAGACCCTCCGCCGCCCGTGCGTGCATTGCCGCCGAATAGTCCTTGCGGTTTCCAGAGCAACACAATGGAGAACAGCGCGAAATTGATGGCCGTGATCAGTCCGGGCGACAGCAGCAGCGCGCCGAACGTTTCGGCCATCCCGAGCATGAACGCCGCGATCAGGCCGCCGAGTACATGTCCGATGCCGCCCATGGTGACGACAATCAGCGCCTTCATCGTGTAGGCGCCGCCCAGCGTCGGATTCACCGCGACAAAGGTCGACAGCAGAACGCCCGCAACGGCGGCGAGCGCGCCGCCCGATGCGAACGCAATCGCACTGTAGCGTTTCACGTCGATGCCGACGAGCGGCGAGGCGTTTGGATTGCTTGCAATCGAACGGAGCGCGCGGCCTGTTTTCGAGTAGCGCAGCGCCAGATAGACGCCGATGGCGAGCACGAGTGCGGCGACGAGCGTCAGCAGCCGGTTCGCGGTCATCCCGACGCCGATGACGGTGACCGGCATCGAAAGAAATGAATAGGCCCGGTCGGTGCCGCCCCAAAGCACGAGTGCGATGCCTTGCAGCACGAACAGCAGACCGAATGTGGAGAGCAGCGAATCCACTTCGCGCTTGCCCGGATTGCGCGTGCGCGACAGCAGTGGATGCAGGACGTAGTTGAACAGCAGCAGCGAGCCGAGGAATGCCGCCGGAATGGCGACGAACAAAGTTACAAGCGGCGACAGGCTGAGTAGCGAGAATCCCCAGAACGCGGCATAGCCCGCAAGCATGAGGAATTCGCCGTAGGCAAGATTGAGGACGCGCGCGACGCCGTATTGCAGATTGAGGCCGATCGCGATCAGCGCGTAGATGCCGCCGACCACAAGGCCGGCCATCAGGAAGTCCAAAAGAACCATCGTGCGTACTCGTTACTCACTCACGAATTGCAGCCGCGCCGTGGCCTCTTGGATTGCCGGGTCCGCAGCCGCCTGCGGACCCGGAATTCGGCGGACTTACTTGACTTGCGGAGCCTTGGCGCCGGGCATGTCCGCCGGCGCGATGCCGTAGAACTCACCGCCCTGCCACTGGCCTACCCACCAGACTTTCCGCAGCACACCGTTGTCGAGCTTGGTGTCGCCGAGGATGGTCTTGAAGGTGCCGTTCTTGATCGTGTCGACGATCTTGGCGCGGTCGATTTCACCGACTTGCTCGATCGCCTGCTGCAGCACTTGCAGCGAAGCGTAGGTGTTGGAGCTGGCCCAGCGGTCCGGCTCCTGACCCTTGTTCACTTCCTTATGCTTGGCGACCCATTCCTTCACGCCGGGGCCGTCCGGATTCCAGCCGCCCAGGCCAAAGGTGCCGTTCACCTTGTCGCCGAACTTGCCCTTGAAGGTCGGGAAGGCGGCACCCACGGAGAGGAACTTCACTTTCGGATTGTAGTCGTTTGCCGCCGTCTGTTCGGCGAGCATGAACGTGTCCGGCGGATAGGAGAAGGCGATCATGGTGTCGGCACCCGACGCCTTCGCCGCCTTGATCTGCGCCGAGAGATCGGAGACGCCGAGCGGATAGCTCGTTTCATAGGCGAGCTTGAAGCCGGCCTTGGCGAGCAGCGGCTTCGTCGTCGTCGAGAATTCCGAACCGAACGGATGCTGCACGACGAAGAGGGCGACGTTATCGTTGATCGTGCCCTTCTTCTTCAGGCCGTCGAGCATGTTGACGATTGCGTTGGCGCCATCGCCCGGCATGCCGAGATACCAGAAGGTGGTCGGGAAGCGGCCGACGAGTTCCGGAATCTTGGCGGAGTTGCCGGTGCCGACGAGATGCGGATAGCCG
>VFQR01000880.1_pt1 | contig 28978 bp, 22 predicted proteins | sample 3512321 | NCBI WGS metagenome assembly VFQR01 (sample SAMN10412374, study PRJNA504923) | tailings metagenome | isolation source: Relicate 3 Philex TSF1 revegetated site | place: Philippines: Tuba, Benguet | collected 2017-08-29 | reverse complement strand
CGAAGCCTCCGTTAGCAGCAGCCTCAAAGCGTCCCGATTGTTCTGACGACGGACACAGGAATATCTTTGAAAAAAGAGGTGCAACATCGTGTCAGCGCAACCTTCGAGGTGACTGACGATCTACTTTGGCAAGCAGTCGCAGGTCGTCTACCGCTATTGCCACCGTTGACAATTGAGCGCTCAGGTACGATTGGGCCATTGGTTGAACTCGCCTTCGCCCGTATATCCATGCCTAGTGCCTATCGCAGCGTTACAATTGAACCATCTATTTTCAACCAAGTTGTAAGCGCCCTCTCCAAAGGCGAGATCAGCGGCGCTGGCATACACGATCGCGCGGGCGTGTTCCCACTCAGTCGATATGATCCGTCCATAAGCGCTGACAATGCGCTCTGGAACCAATGGACCAAGCACGCCGAGAATGCCGCCGTTGTTGTCGGTCTACCAAGAGCTCTAGTCGTCGGCCTGATAGGTGCCATCGGCGAGCTTCAGGACAATGTTTTCGAACACAGTGGTCAACCCGCCAGCGGGCTTCTAGCTTACGGCGTCAGTAGCGGTACGTTCGAATTCGTCGTCGCCGACGCCGGGCGCGGCGTACTCGCGAGCCTTCGTGAGAACCAAGAATATGCACACCTCACCGATTCTGGTTCGGCACTGCGTGTCGCGATTTCAGACGGTGCGTCACGTTACGCGCGTAACACGGGCCATGGCTACGGCGTCGGCCAGTTATTTCGTGCCCTCGCCAATCATTCTGCCGAGTTACGGTTTCGTAGTGGTGACCATGCACTGCGACTGTGGGGTGATACCCCGAGCCTTACCGGCCAAGTCGAGCTCACACAGAAAGCTTGGCTCAGCGGCCTTGTCGTTAGCGTGCGCTGTACGCCTGGGCTTAGCAGGCGGGGACAATGAAACCGCGATCCTATGACGCGGCGCTTCATATGAGGCACGTACCAGACTCACATTGTGCGCAAAGAGATCGTCAAGTGGCGCACCGATAGGCGTCTCGAATTTCCCCCATTTCAGCCGGCCTGCTTCAGTCAAATAGGCTCGGCGCCGACGAATCGTGCGTGTAAACGCCTCTGTCTCGATCAAGCTCACCCGCGCGAAATGACGCCGCAAGATATCGAGCTTTCGACCGCCTCCCCGAATAATGATGACCAAAGGGCGCTCAACACGGTCGGCTAGCGCACAGAGCTGCGATATATGCCAATCGATACGGCCGCCCCAACCGCAGCCAGTCGCAAACTCGAAAGCGAGTATTTCGATCTCCGGTCGCTCACGAATTAATTCGCTCCAGCGGACATAATCATGCTCAGTTCGTCCGTTCACATGTAGCGCTGACGCCAATCCTGCGGCGGACATTTCAGTCCAAGCGAGTAGAATCCGCTTCATGGCGTAGAGATTGTCCGTACGGGGCAAGTCAGTCAGAACACTGTAGTTCGGTACGGTGATTAGCGTGACGCCAAGATTCTTCAACGCCTCAAGGATCGGCAATCGCCCTTTCAATTCCCACCAACGTTCGATTGGCTTGTCCTTATCGACGCCACTGACCACAATTTGCGAATCAGCGTTAATGAGAAAGCGTTCCGCCAGCTCGGCGCGTGAACTGACATGAACTTTGCCAGTCGCCATATTGACCAGCTCATACAATGAAATAGCGACCACAGGTTCATTTAAGATCGTGGTGCGACCATAACGGTGATCAACGAACGGTACGACAAGTGGAACTTCAGGCATACCGTTCGCAGTCGTCCGCGGCGCATTTTCAAAACCGAGTCCTTTGATCTCGCGCATACGCGCTACGTACTTACTCGGATTGAACCGACAAACCATATCGCACTTGCTTTTGGCGGCACAGGAGCAAAGGTCTTGGCAGTCGAGGACGCCAGCATCGGTGTGAACTCCACCGCAGTGGTGACGCTCAAGGCAAGTCGAACACCCCAACGACATCACGTGATGCGCAGCATCGTCCCATAAACGCTGCGGCTGTTGAAACTGACGCGATGGCTCGTGAGGAGGCCGACGATTCATTTGACCATTATCTCCGCAGTATCACCGAACAACCCGACGCGCTGAAGCTCACCTTCAGCGTAGCCGCCGCTTTCCCGGACGGTAGCCGACATTTCTGACGTCGGATTCTCGACACACCCGATCGACCGCAAGCCATCACTGATGATCAGGCCCTCGGCCGTACTCTGGACGATCAGCTTGTCGCCAGCCTTCACTCGCGCGGTGGGATTGAGCTTTGCCGTCACCACGCGCGACGTCTCGGACATCGTGAGATCAAAAAGCGTTGGCATCTTCAACCGATCGAGACCGCCGTCCCAGCGCTTGCGCCACGACTTGCCCGTCTGGGCCCGAATGTAGTCGAGCCCCATTAGGCAATCTCCAAAAGTGGGCTGAAGGATTTAGTTTTGCCTTGCCGCCGTTCAATCAACAGGCCTTTGTTTGCAAGCGTGGAAAGTCTGTTATTCCAGGCAGTCGGACCAATGTTCAGGCTAGCAAAGCGTGTAGCGAGTTCAGGGGCGGAGATAGCTCCAACTTCACAGACGGCATCGAACGTGGCGCGCTGAGCGGGCTCGAGTTCACCGATTAGGTAAGCAACAAGAACCTTACCCTTCGTGTCGAGGTCACAAGCCAAGAGAGCGTCGTTGCGGGCTCGGACAAAAAAATCGAGTTCCTCAACAACAGCAACTGGCAGATTGGCAGCGACTGGATAAACGTTCGGTAACGCCTGCCGCGCGAAGTCGCGGAACCCAATGACAGACTCACGCAGAAAGGAAGACGTCGCAACCTCAACACCGGTGAAGTCGAGGAATGCCAACGCAGGTGCGGTGGCTATCGGCGTTGCGGCGATTAAGGCACTCAAGAGATGTCGCCCCGAGATCGCACCTGAAAGAACCGCTTGCCCGCCTGTCAGATCTAGTATTCGATGCCGCACTTCACTGTCCTCACTATATATAAGTGAAGATAGTGAAGTTCGACGTCATAAGTCAAGGCCTTTTTGTGCCGCGTGAGGCGACCGGCTTCTGCTGTGCACTTCCAATAAAAGTGCGCGATTTTAAAAATAGTATTTTATTTTTAAATTAACTCTCTAAAAGAGAACCGCCACTGGGACCACCGATGGCTTTTGTTACCTCGGCATATGGCCGGGCAGCCGCTATCCCAAATCCACCAAGCCGAGCGGGCCTACTGAACAACCCAGCCCGGGTTTTCTGAACGAGGTCGAGAGCAGTTCAGCTCTTGCTATTAGCGCGCGAGAGCGCTGGACTTCCCTTGTGGGACTTCTTGTGGGACTTTCCGCGTCTGTTCACGGCTTGCGGCGCCCTTTGGGCGATTTCGGATTATTGGAAATCAACGCGTTAGCCCACGACGTCCGGACTCCGAAGCTGAAGGTCGCGCGTTCGAGTCGCGCCGGGCGCGCCATTCCCCTCTCCCCGCTTAAATCGAAATTCACGCCGGTTCCATCCCGTGGCGGATGTAAACCTCGCGCGCGGATGGCGCACGCAACGCCGCGATGAAGCCGGCGGCAGCTTGGCTGTCGGCGGCGGCGGCGACACCCGCCGCGAAATTCGTGACCGACTGCAACGCCGGCGATAGCGGCCCGGCGATGTCGATCCCGGGCAAGCCTTGCAGCTCGCTCAATTGCTGGAAGCCGATTTCGGCCGCACCGTCGGCGACGAGCTTGCCGACCGGCACGCCGGGCGGCGCCTTCACCAAGCGCGCTTCGATCGCCGCGAAAATCTCCCAGCGTTTGAACAGTGCCACGATGTGATCGCCGCTGGGGCCGGTCGAATAGGCGATGGCGCGCGCGCCCAACATTGCGCGCTTGGCTGAATCGTCGCTCGAGAGATCGGGTTTCGCAGGCCCAGCTTTGACGGCAGCCGCCAAGGCCGAGCGCGCGATATCGACGACGCTGTCGGCGCGCACGGAACCGCCGCGCGCCAATTTCGCCAACGCGCCGGAAGCGAGCACGACGATATCGACCGCTTCGCCGCTTTCCACGCGCTTGGCGGCATCCACACCGCCCATCGAATTGACGTCGATCTTCCGGCCCGACGCGGCGGCGTGCGATGCCGCGATCTCGGCCAAAACATGCCGAGTTGCCATCGACGAAATACAGATCAGCTTTTGTGCCATCGGCCGCCGCCTTTACGCTTGGTCGAGGACCAAGGTAAAGCGCGGCGATCCGATCGCCAAGCGGGCTTAGGCCGCCTTCGCGGCCGCCGTGCCGACCCATGCCGCGATCGCGGTCTTCGCGGCGGCCAGCGCCGCGTCGCGCGCTTCCGGCCCGAAGGCGAGCTTTTCCGCGCGCACGAAGGTCACGTCGGTGATGCCGAGGAAGCCGAACACCGTGCGCAGATACGGCTCTTGCGAATCCATCGGCTTCGCCGGGCCTTCGCTATACATGCCGGCGCGCGATTCGATCACGAGGGCGCGCTTGCCGGTCAGCAAGCCCTTGGGGCCCGCTTCCGAGTAGCTGAACGTCACGCCCGCGCGCGCGATGTGGTCGATCCACGTCTTAAGCGACGACGAAATGCCGAAATTATACATCGGCGAGCCGAGCACGATCAGATCAGCTTCCTTGATCTCCGCGACCGCCGCGTCGGACAGGGCGCGCGCCGCCTTCTGCGCGTCGTTGGCGGGCTCGGCGCCACGGATCGCGGCGGTCGAATCTTCGGTCAGATGCGGCAGCGGATTGGCCCCCAGATCGCGCGACACGATCTTGGCGCCGGTGGCGCGCAATTGCGCCACAGCCTCGGCCACGAGGCCGCTGGAAACCGAGGCTTGGCCGGTGGAAGCGCTGGTGAGGGCGAGAACGGTCGTCATCGGAAGCTCCTTGCTACGATTTTCGAAGGCCCCTTGGCGGGGCCCTCTGGCGATTGGCTCGAAAGCAAGGTAGTGATGCCGTTAGAGGAACAGTATCCCCGTTTAAAGCAGCACTCTGTTTACCTAAAAGGAACAATTCGATGATCGAAATCGCGGATATGCGCTGTTTCGTCGAGGTTTTGGAGAGTGGCGGCTTCAACCGCGCCGCCGCGAAACTGGGCCTGTCCAAATCGATCGTCAGCCGCCGAATCGCGCGCATCGAACGCGAGCTGGGGGCAAGGCTGCTGAGCCGCACGACGCGCGGCATGAGCCCGACCGAAACGGGGGCCGATTTCAAGGCGCGCTGCGAGCGCATCCTTGCCGAGCTCGACGCCGCGCACGAAGCGGCCGCCCAGCATGGCGGCGGCTTGACCGGGCGTTTGCGCATCGCCGCCCCCCTGGTGTTCGGCGTGCGGCATATCACACCGGTGCTCAGCGAGTTCGCCAAGCGCCATCCGAAACTGGAGATCGACGTCGCGTATAGCGACCGCGTGGTCGATCTGATCGGCGACGGCTACGACGCCGCGATCCGCATCGGCACGATCCGCGACACGAGTCTGATCGCGCGGCGCTTGGCGCCCGCGCGCGCCGCGATCGTGGCGAGCCCCGCTTATCTCGCCGAACATGGCACGCCCAAAGTTCCCGCCGATCTCGCCAAGCACGAATGCCTGATCTACACCAGCAGCACCGTGCCCGACTGGCATTTCCGCGCGGGCAAGCGGACGATCGCGATCCGGCCCGCCGGCCGTTTGCGCAGCGACAGCGGGGCCGCGATTCTGGAATGGGCGCTGGCGGGCTTGGGCATCGCCGCTTTGCCGACCTTCATCGCCGGCGATCAAATCCATGCGGGCGCGCTGGTGCCGCTGCTGATGGATTTTCCCACGCCCGAGTTCGCGGTGCATATCGTGCGCCCGCCGGGCGCCAACGCTTCGGCCAAGCTACGCTTGCTGATCGAAGCACTGGTCGAACGTTTCGGCGGCGAGCCTTATTGGGATCGCTGTCTGATGACCCAGCGCGACTGACCGCGATTTTCGTTGTGCGGCGCATATAAGTGCGCGCGCTTCACGAATGCCGCCGTTAAATGAATTTGTCCGGGGCGGGGCGAACGCAACATCATTCGCGGATGAAAACAATAACAGCGCGAATCCTCGCCGCCGTCGCGCTCGCGGCACTTCCCGTCTTCGCCATAGCCCAGGAAACGCCGGTTCGCGGCGGCACGCTCACCTTCGGCGTGGCGGGCGAGCCCAACACGCTGGATTGCCACGCGACCAACACCTTCGCCGTGCTGCATTACGTAGCGCCGCATTATTCGACGCTGCTGCGCTTCGCGCCCGGCGAATATCCGAAGATCGAAGGCGATATCGCCGAATCCTGGACGGCGTCGCAAGACGGTTTGGTCTGGACGTTCCGCCTTCGGCCCAATGTGCGTTTCCACGACGGCACGGTTCTGACCTCGGCCGACGTGAAAGCGTCGTTCGAACGGCTGCGCGAACCGCCGACGGGCGTTGTCTCCGTGCGCAAGGCGCAATTCGCGGATATCGTGTCGATCGAAGCGCCCGATCCCGCGACGGTCGTGATGCGGTTGCGCGGGCCGGATGCCGCGTTCCTGTCGGCGATGGCCAGTCCTTGGAACTGCATCTACTCGGCGCAAAAGCTGGCGTCCGATCCCGAGTATCCGCAGCGCAAGGTAATGGGCACGGGCCCCTTCGTGTTCGACGAGTACCGCCAGGGTCAGCCTTGGGTCGGCAAGCGCTTCGACGCCTATTTCCGCCAAGGCCAGCCTTATCTCGACGCGTTCCGCGCCATTCCCATTGACGGGGCGGCGACGACCAACGCACTGGCGGCGGGCCAGTTGCAGGCGGAGTTCCGCGGGCTTGGCCCCGCGCAACGCGACCGCGTGGCGGCGAGCCGCGGCGACAAGATGCGCTTCTTCGAAGGCGACCGGATTTCGGTCTATGTGCTGGCGCTGAACACGCAGCGCGCACCCTTCGACGATGTACGCGTGCGCCGCGCGTTGACGCTGGCGCTCGACCGGCGCGTGGGCCAAGCGACGATGACGCGCATCTCCTCGGTGCGCAACGCGGGCGGGTTCTTGCGCCCCGGCACGCCGATGGCCGCGACGCCCGAGGAGCTTGCCCGCCTGCCCGGCTTCGGCCCCGATATCGCGGCCGCACGCGCCGAAGCGCGCCGCCTGCTGGCCGAAGCGGGGCAGACGAAGCTGAACGTGCGCATGATCAGCCGATCGATCGAAAACCCGCATCAGCAGCTCGCGGTCTATCTGATCGACCAATGGCGCCAGATCGGCGTGACGACCGAAAACGTGAAGCTCGAAACCGCGCAGTGGCAGACGACGCTGCTGGCCGGCAATTTCGACGCGATCACCGATTTCTCGGCCGACCCGGTGGACGATCCGACGATCCAACTCGAACGCTTCACCTCGTTCGACCGCGCGCCCAACAACGCCTCGCGCATCATCGACCGCACCCTCGACGAACTGTTCGACCGGCAGAAGCGCGAGCTCGATCCCGCCAAGCGCCGCGTGCTGGTGCGTCAATTCGAAGATCGCTTGATCGAGCAAGCATCGACGATTCCACTGTTCTGGGCGTTCCGCATCATCCCGATCGCGTCGGAAGTGCAAGGCTGGCCGTTCAGCCCCAGCCATTTCCTCTATCAGGATCTGTCGACGGTCTGGATCAAGCCTTAGAACGCCACGGCAGAAGCTTGGCTTCGGCGAAGCGCACGAGTTCGTAGAAACCCCAGCCGGTCAGCGACAAAATCACGATCACGCCGATCACGGCGGGGGAATCGCTGCTCTCCTGCCCCGCCGTCAGCAGATAGCCAAGGCCGCGATTGGCGCCCATCATCTCCGCCACCACGGCGGCGGTCACGGCTTGCGTGGTCGCCACGCGCAAACCCGCGACGATCGGCGGCACGGCGAAGGGCAGATCGATGCGCGTCAAACGTTGCCACGCCGTGAGGCCGACGATCTGCGCCAGATCGCGATAGGCTTTGGCGATGTAGCGAAAGCCGGTCAAGGCACCGGTCATCGCGGGAAAGAACGTCACGATCGCGACCAGCACGATCTTGGGGCCGGGCCCCAGGCCCAGCCACAAGATCAGCAGCGGTGCGATGGCGATCTTGGGTGCGGTCTGCACCAGCAAGATGATCGGCGTGAACAAACGTTCAAGGCGCGGCAGCCGCGCGAAGGCCGCGCCCGTGAAGATGCCCAGCACCGCGCCGATGACGAAGCCGCCGAGGATCTGCATCAGCGTCGTCGTCGTGTGGCGCCAAAGTTCGGCGTTCACCGCGAGGAACACGAGCCGGTCGATGACCGCGCCCGGGCTCGGCAGCAGAAACGCCGGAATCGAAAAGCCCCAAACCGCGCCCCACCACAGCAGGACGAAGCCGGCCAGCGACAGCAAGGCGCGGATCGGGGCGTTCATCGATCGATCAGCCGCGGATCGATCTGGGTTGCACGACCAGATCGTCGGCCTTGAAGCCCTTGTCGATCAGCTTGGCGTCGGCCATCGCGTCGATGGCGCCTTGCCACGCGGCGATGTCGGCGGCCCCCAAACCGTTCGCCTTGGTCGTGGCCGACTGCCAGACCGAGGCGATGAAAGTCTCGTTGAAGGCGCGCGTCAGGATCGCTTCTTGGCCCGCCCAGGTCGGCGCGTATTTGCCGATGGCGATCTTCAGCGCTTCGTCGACATTGCCGCCGATCACCCAGTTGAAGCTTTCGTCGATTGCGTCGACGAAGGCGCGCGCGACCGCACCCTTCGACGCGAGCAAGCGATCCGACGTGACGACCACATTGCCGAAAGACGGCAGGAAGTCGTTCGACAGGATGAGATGCGTCGGGAACTTGTCGGCTTCGAGATTGTATTTGCGCAGCTCCGAGAACACGATCGCGTCGACCTGGCCCGCTTGCAGCGATTGCACGATGGCGCCGGTGGCGACGACTTCGACCTTCACGTCTTCGATGCGCAGGCCCGCCTTTTTGAGGCCGGCTTGAAGCTGCAAATAGTTCGGGCTGCCCAGCGCCGTGACGGCGACTGTCTTGCCCTTCAAATCGGCGTAGGTCTTGATCTTCCCATCGGCCTTGGTCAGCAAGGCGCCAATACCACGCTGATAGGTGGTGTGGATCACCTTCACCGGCAGGCCGTTCGCCTTCGCCGCGATCACCGAATCGCCGTTCGGGAAGCCGAAATCGACATTGCCGGCGGCGACGTTGCGCATGATGTCGGAACCCGACGCGTAGATGACGTTGAGTTCCAGATTGCGCTTGGCGAAGAAGCCCTTCTCGATGCCGGCATAGATCGGCGCATAGAACGGCACGGCGGCACCGTCGATCTGCAAGGTGACGGCCGTCTTGGCTTGCGCGCGGGCGAGGCCCGGCACGAAAGCCGACGCGGCGGCGGCGGCGAGGATTTGGCGGCGATTCATCATGGGGAGACTCCCTTCGAGGTGGACGACATAAGATCGAGGGCCGCACGCAGCGCGATGCGCACGACGGCTTCTTGGGCGGGTTCGTAATCTTCGAGCCAGCGATCGGTGGTGCGATCGCCATGCACGGCGAGGATGGCGCCGGCCTGAAGCCCCAGCGCCGCGCCGACCGTTAGGATCGTTTCGGTTTCCATATCGCAGCCGACCGCACCTTGCGCGGCGAACTTCGCGATCGGATCGTCTTCGGGCGACAGACCGGCGGCATCGCCGAACAACGGCCGCCCTTGGCCGCGATAATAGGAATCGGTCGTGGCGACACGCCCGACGCGATGCGCCGTGCCGTCGCCTTGCGCGGCTTTCGCCAGCGCCGCGACGATATCGGCGGAAGCGTTGACCGGCCCTTTGGCACCATAGACGCGCGCCGCACCGGTATCCCCGATCGCGTCGTTGACGATCAACATGCCGCCCAAGGGCAGGCCGGGCGCGATGGCGCCCATGCCGCCGATGCGGATCGCGATCTTGGCGCCGAGATTGGCAAGCTCGACCAATGCGATCTCGGTCGACGGGCCGCCGATGCCGGTCGAGCACAAGGTGACGCCAATACCGTCGACGATGGCGCTCGCCATCCGATACTCGCGCCGTTGCCCCAGATCGCGGGCATTCGGCAGCAGCTTGGCGGCGAGACCGACACGCGCGGGATCGCCCGGCAGCAGCACGATGGGACCGACATCGCCCGGCGCACAAGGCAGATGTGGCGGCTTGCCGTCCTTCCACGGAAAGGCCGCACGGCGTTGACTGGAGTTCATTGCTTCCACCGCAGCAAACGCCGTTCGGCGGCTTCCAACGACACATGCACCGCGATGCCCAGCGCCACGGTCAGCAGCACCGCCGCGAACAGCATCGGCGTTTTGTACGTGGCGGAGGCAAATGTCATCAAATGGCCGAGGCCAAGCTTTCCCGACATCCACTCGCCCAGGATCGCGCCGACCACGGCTTGGACGGCGCCGATGCGCAGGCCGATGAAAAACTCGGGCAACGCCATCGGCAATTCGACGCGGATCAAGCGCTGCCAGGTCGTCAGCTTCAAGATGCGCGCGAGTTCCAGCGCGTTCTGCGGCACGCCGCGCAAGCCCACGATCGTCGCGACCAGCACGGGAAACAGCACGAGCGAGACGATCAGCACGATCTTCGACGTCGTGCCGAAGCCGAACCAGATGACGAACAAGGGGGCGAGCGCGATCTTGGGGGCGGTTTGCAGCAACAGGATCGGCCCGTCGAGCCAGCGCTCCAGCGTCGGCGATTTCGCCAGCACGAAGCCGAGCGAAAATCCTGCCAACGCGCCCAATACCAAACCGAACACGACATTGCCGAAGGTGAAACCCAGATCGCGCCACAAGGCGCCCGAGATCGCGAGATCGGCCAGCGCCCCGCCCACGGCGCCGGGGGCCGGCAGCATATAGGCCGGCGCGTCCGTCGCCGTGACATAGACCTGCCACGCGATGACGATCGCGATGATCCCGGCGAGGTGATCGACGATCGGCGGCACGCGGCGCGGGGCCGATGGAACGGCGGCGGTTTCGCTCATTTGAGTTCCCGCCGGAACGTCGCCATGAATTGATGGAAGCGCGGATCGAGCTTCGTCGCCTCGCCGCGCGGATGCGGCAGATCGACATCATGGATCGCGCGCACCCGACCGGGACGCGCGCTCATCACCACCACGCGATCAGAGAGATACGCCGCTTCCTCGACCGAATGGGTGACGAAGACAATCGTCTTTTTCGTCGCGCGCCAGATCTGGAGCAATTCGTCGTTCATCCGGTCGCGCGTCAGCAGATCCAGCGCGCCGAACGGCTCGTCCATCAGCAGGATCGGCGGATCGTAGGACAGCGCACGCGCGATCGCGGCGCGCTGGCGCATCCCGCCCGAAAGCTGGTGGGGCAAAGCGTCTTCGAAGCCTTGCAGGCCGACCATCTTGATCAGGCGATGGGCGGTCGCGTCGGCCTGGTCGCGCGCCACGCCGCCGGTATCGAGCGGAAAGCGGATATTCGCGAGGGTCGAGAGCCAAGGCAGGAGGACCGGCTCCTGAAACACGAAGCCGATCGGCCGCGCCACGCCCGTCGCGGCGATGGTCAACTTGCCGTCGCTGGGCGTTTCGAGGCCTGCGATGATCCGCAGCAAGGTGGATTTGCCGCAGCCCGACGGGCCGACGATCGACAGGAACTGGCCGCCGGGAATCGTCAAATCCACCGGGGTCAGCGCGTCGACCGGCTCGCCCTTGGGGCCCGCGAACCTTTTCGACACGGCTTCAATTGTAATCATACCGCCGTCCAAGCAAATGAACGGCCAGTTATAGGGGAAGTCGGGGGCGCGTCAAACCGGCGCTTGCGCCGTCGCGTAAATCGCGTAGCCGCCGAGAATGTCCCGCGTGCGGGCGTGGAACCCCCGTTCCGCTGCGAGGGACGCGAAGATTTCCAGCAGATCGTCGCGCGGCGCGACATGGAACGCCGCCAGCCAAGCGCGTAGCGCCGCTCTCGCGGGGCCCGGCCAGCGCCGCATCGTGCCGAAATCGACCACGGCGATCCGCCCGCCCGGCGCCACGGCATCGAACCCGCGCGAAAGGGCCGCGCGCCAATCGGGGATCATCGACAGCGTATAGGCGCAGAAGACGCGCTCGAAGCCTTTGCGGCCGAACACGGCTTGCGGATCGAACGTTGCCGCGTCGGCCTGCGCCAACGCCGCGCGCCGCTCGAGTTTCGCTTCGGCCGTATCGAGCATCACCCGGCTGATATCGAAGCCGTAAAGCCGCGCGTCTTTGTATCGGCGCGCAACGACGGCGAGATTGCGCCCGGTGCCGCAGCCGATTTCCAGCACGCCGCCATCTTCGGGCGGATCGAGTTCGGCGATCAACCGGTCGCGGCCGAGCAGATAATATTTGCGCGTGAGGTCGTAGATCGGCGTCTGCCAGCGATAGACGCCGTCCATCAGGCTGGCATGGGCGGCGTTCACGCGGCCGCTCCATCACGCAAGCGATAGAGATGGAACCCGCCATAGATCGCCGACCTATCGCGCAACGTGCCTTCGCGGCTTTCGGCCTCGGCGTAGTTCCATCGCCCCAGAAGTTCCGGCGCCAAGCGGCCGGGCAGCAGCGAGGGCTCCGCCGCCGTGCGGAAAATGACGCGCGCACCCGGGCGCGCGGCATGGGTGATCGCGCGCCACAACCGGTTCAGCGTCGGATCATCCATCCAATCCTGCGCGTCGAGCAGCACGAAGGCGTCGAAGCTGCCGGGTGCCGCCGCCTCGAACACGTCGATCATATTCGCTTGGCGCAATTCGATGCGGTCGGCGCGCGCGCGGAACGTCTCGTAATTCGCCGCCTTCAAATGCGCGGGCAACGCCGTCGCCGCCGCCTGCGGATAGGCGCGACCGAACGCTTGCCAGGCGAAGTAATTCTCCGACAGCGGAAAGCCGTAAGCCAAGCGTTCGAGCCGCGCTTCGAGCACGTCGGCCATGGCGCCGCCTTCTGGTGCCGCTTCCAGCAGCGAGCGATACTGTGCGGGCGGAATACCCAGGCCGTAAAGCGACGCGGGATTGTCGACCAGCTTGCGGAACAGCTTGCCTTTCAGGATCGGCCTTATCTCGGCGTCGAAGATGCGCTTTTGCGCGTCGATCGAATCCGCTTCCAGCAAGCGGCGCGGATCGCGCCGATGCCGCTTCGCGAATACATGGCCCGCCCCAATGAAGCGGCCGAGCAGGCCTTCGCGATAAAGATGGCGTTTGAACGCGCCGATGCGCCGCCGTCCGCGCCAATCGCGCGCATCCCAGTAATCGCGCGCCGATTCATCCAATGCCGCGCGCAGATGCGTGTCGTAAAGGGCGGGGTTGTCCTTGGCGGAAGCGGCGCCCAAGAACCGGAAATAGGTCGCGTGATCGGGCAGATGGCGCAACGCCGCGATCTTCAGCTTGGCGAGCGCGATATGGTGCGCGTTGAGGTCGATGGCCAGCACGCGTTCGGGATCGGCGGCGAGATAGGCGAGCGCGTTGCATCCGCCCGAGCAAATCGTCGCGATCCGCGCGCCGGGCTTCAATGCCAATGCCGCGAGATCGACCTCGGGATCTTCCCAGATCTGGGCGTAGACGAGGCCCGAAAAGAGCAGCGAGAACAGCCGCTCGCGCAATCCTTCGGACGACAAGGTGCGGCTGCGCTTGACCGCGTTCGTCACGTTATGCAGCGTGTTGGGGGCTGCTATTTCTGGCGACAGCATCGGAAACGGAACCTCGTTCGCGTCGAGTCGGGAATTCTTCCTTCCTCGATAGGCCGCGCGAATGACGCCCGCGTGATCGCTTCGTGACGGTTAGATTGCGCGTACGGGCGGCACGCGAGCGCCGCCCGTACGATGCTTCAGCGCGACTTTTTCGGCGGACGGCCGCGGCGCGGCCGGTCGTGGATCGGCGAACCGCCGTCGGTGCGCGCCAGCGCGCGCATCGTGCCGACGATCTGCTGACGGACCTTGCGGTCGCGAATGCCGTAATAGGCGCCGACCATGTCGAGCGTCTCGCGCTTCAACGCGGGGTCGTCGATCTGCGACGGCAGCGGATGGGTGACGGCCGAAGCCACCGCCTTGCGCGTCGCCGAGTCGAACTCCGACGACAAGCCTTCGAAGAAATGGCCGACCGGCACGTCGAGCGCGCGGGCGGTTTCGTAAAGACGCGACGCCGAGAGACGATTCACGCCGCGCTCGTTCTTCTGCAATTGCTGGAATGTGATGCCGATCAACCGGCCCAGTTCCTGTTGCGACATGCCCAGTTCGATCCGCCGCGCCTTGACCCGTTCGCCGACATGCACGTCCACGTCCGAGGGGCCGCCCTTCGTCCGTCGTCCGGCCCGCTTCGTCGATTTCGCCGCCACTTCGTCCTCCTGATCGCGCTGATTACTACGATTGTACGCGAAAGCGGGGCATTCTACGCGACGCGGGCGGCGCGTCAAATATTGTACGCACAAAATCGCGAATAACGCGTTCCACGCGAGGATTTGCAAATCTGATCGTGAGATTCGCCGCGCCGATATACGCCACTATATCGATTTAGAACCAACGCGCCGCTTGGCATCTGATATTTCGCGTCCGCTTTCGTTCCCTCGCGCGCCCAAAAAAGGCCGCGACGGCGCGAAATTAAAGTCCCAGCGACTCGAAGAATGCCGACGCTGCCGCACGTAGCGACTCGCGTTCCGTCGGCGTCATCGCGCCGAGCGTGCGATACGGCATCGCAATGCGTGGATTACGCGCAAGCTTGGGCTCGTTCTCGATCAAAAAATTCCAGTAGAGGAAATTGAACGGGCAAGCCCCTTCGCCCACGCGTTTGCGCCGATCATAGACGCATGTCTTGCAGTAATCCGACATGCGATCGATATAAGCGCCAGATGCGGCGTAGGGTTTGGAGCCGAGCACCCCGCCATCGGCATGCAGCACCATGCCGTGCACGTTGGGCAATTCGACCCAATCATACGCGTCGGCATAGACGATCAAATACCATTCTTCGATTTCGGCCGGTGCGATGCCCGCGAGCAGCGCGAAATTGCCCGCGATCATCAAGCGCTGGATGTGATGCGCATAGGCGTTGCGGCGCGTGGCGCCGATGGTTTCGCGAAGGCAATTCATCTTGGTATCGCCGGACCAGAAGAATTCCGGCAAACGGCGCCGCGCGTTCAGATAGTTTGTCGCGGCATAATCGGGCATGCGCGTCCAATAGATGCCGCGCACGAATTCGCGCCAGCCCAGGATTTGGCGCAAAAAACCTTCGACGGCGTTGAGCGGCGCCGTGCTGTCGCGCCACGCGTTGACGGCGGCGTCGCACACTTCGCGTGCGCTCAACAGGCCCGCGTTGAGATAAGGCGAGATGACGGCGTGATAGACGAAATCCTCGCCCGATTTCATCGCGTCCTGATAATCGCCGAACAGATGCAGTCTTTCGCCGATGAATTCGCGCAACGCCGCCAGCGCGCCGGCGCGATCCGTCGCCCAAGCGAACGGCTCCAAATCGCCGAAATGATCGCCGAAGCGCGCGGCGACGAGATCGAGCACCGCGCGCAGCGCCGGATCGACGGCCGGACGCCGCCGGACGGGCACGCGGTGCCCGCGCGGCAGCGTTTTCCGGTTCTCGGAATCGAAGTTCCACGCCCCGCCGACGGGGGCCTCGCCTTGCATCAGATAGCCGGTCTTGCGCCGCATCTCCCGGTAGAAGAATTCCATGCGCAGGGATTGGCGATTCGCCGCCCATGCAGCGAATTCGGCGCGCGAACAGAAGAAGCGATCGTCGTCGCGGATTTCGACCGGCAAATCGTTCATGCGCGACCAAGCGCGCATCATGTCCAATACGCGATATTCGCCGGGCTCGGTCGCAACGATCCGCGCGGGCTTGTGCCGCGCGACGGCACGCTTCAGTTCGCCGGTGAAACTATGCGTGTTCGCGGGATCGTCGAGCTTCACGTAATCGACGCGGATCCCCTCATCCGCGAGCGACTTTGCGAAACCGCGCATCGCCGCGAGCACGAAAGCGATTTTCTGCTTGTGATGGCGCACATAGGTCGTTTCGGCGCCGACTTCGACCATCAGCACGATGTCCTGTACCGGATCGAGATCGCGCAGCGACGAAAGGCTGCGGGTCAGTTGGTCGCCCAGGACGAAGCGGAGGGTCTGGATCATCGGGACCGGCGGGTTGTAGAACGGCGTTGCGTGCTTCGTTACGCTCTGCCCGCGCTGCCGGTTCATTTCCTCCGGGAATTCCCGTGAATACTGAGAAAATCACGCCTTCGACGCTCGGCCGAATCGCGGCGCAAACCGCCGGCGCCTTGACCGTGTTCGCGCGATTCGAGCGTTCGGTGTATGCGCGGGATTCGGCGGGCCGGATCGTCTGCGTGGTCGCCGCCGAACTGGGCGACGGCGCGGTGCAAGCGCGCTTGGCCGGCGCCTTGCCCGATTTGCCCGACATATTCGCGCTTGCGCCGGCACCGATCTGGACGCCGCCGCCCTTGCCCGCATGGCGCGACGCCGATCTTCACGCCGGGCTGGCACGCGCAACGGCAATGCGACCTGCGAAACGCGATGGCGTTTGGGACAATGCGTTCGCCGCCGGGCTTGCCGCCCTAAACCGATGGGCAGGGGGGATGGCAACGCTCGATTCGTGCCGCGACTTGATCGGGTTGGGGCCGGGCCTGACGCCCTCGGGCGACGACGCGCTGGGCGGCGCCGCGATCGCGCTCCGCGTCTTTGGCCATGCGGCACGCGCCGACGAACTCGCCGCCTTCATCCGCGAACACGCGCCCGAACGGACAAGCGATATCTCGCGAGCGCATTTGATTGCCGCCGCTGACGGCGAAGGCTCGGCCGCGTTTCACGACGCCCTGCGCGATCTCGTCACGGGCGGCGATTTCGCGTCGCTCGACCGGATCGGCGCGTCGTCGGGTTGGGATGCGATGGACGGCGCGATCGTTGCGCTGACTAACGCGCAGCGATAGCGACCGCAAGACGCGCGGCGGCGGCGTTCGACGGCGCGACGACGATCCCGGCCTCCTCCAGCGTGCGCACTTGCGCCGCGCGATTCTGCGCGTCGAGATCGGTGCCGGTGACGCAGGCAATGACGACCGCATCGCGCGACTTCGCGGCCGCAACGGCATTGGCCGCGTGTTCGGCGGGATCGTCGTTCGCCCCCGTGCCGATCACGATATCGACCAGAATCGCGGCGACATTCGGATCGTCCAATCCCGCGACGATGCCGGCATCGCGCAAGGTCGGGTCGATCATCGGATGCGGCCGGCCCAGCGTATATTCGTCGGCCCCGTAATCGATCAGCACATGCCCGGAAGCGGGTTTGTCTTTAAGCGCGCCGGGGATCGGCGCGTTCGACCAGAACGCGGCTCCCGCCTTGCGCAGGATCGTTTGCGCTTCGGCGCAGAGCGTGCCGCCCGAATAGACGCCGCGCACGAAACGGCGCGAGGTGGGCAAACGCTTCTTCCATTCGGCGGCGATGGCATTGGCATCGAACGCGTCGGGGACTGGACCGCTCGCCAAGGCGGCGGCCTCCTCCAGCGTCGCGGCGAGGCGCGCGTTCTTCGGCATGTCGAGCGCGTCCGCACCCAGGAAGCAGATCACGAACGGCTTCGAGCTTTTGGCGACGCGTTCCAGCACCAGCTTCGCGACCGACGCGGCGGGCGGCTTGGAAATAATCACGATGCGCTTCGTCGCCGGATCGGCATCGAGCGCGTCGAGTGCGGCCAGCGTCGTCAACGCGCCGACTTTTTCCGACAGATCGCGCCCGCCCGTGCCGATCCCGTGCGACACGCCGAACCCGGCGCGCGCGATCAGCGTGGCGACTTCCTGCAAACCGGTGCCCGAAGCGGCGACGATGCCGATCTCGCCCTGCGGCACCGCATTGGCGAAAGCGAGTGGTACACCCGCGATCATCGCCGTGCCGCAATCCGGGCCCATCACCAGCAAGCCCTTGTCGCGCGCGAACAGCTTCAAGGCGCGCTCGTCTTCGACGGGCATGTTGTCGGAGAAGATCATGACGTTGAGGCCGCGCGACAATGCTTTGCGCGCTTCCGACCCCGCGAACGCGCCGGGCACGGAGATCAGCGCCAGATTGGCGCCGCCCAACGCCGCGATCGCGGCATCCATCGAACGCGGATTGCGAGCACCCTTCGGCCCCGCTTGTTCCGGCGGGCGCGACAACAGCTTGTCGGCACCATCGAGTGCCGCTTTCGCTTCGCCGGCGGAACCGGCGCGTAGAGCCACGACCAAATCGTTCGGCCCGGCCTTGCGGCCTTCGGCATCGAGCAGACCCGCCTCGTCGAGGATGCGCAGATTGCTGGGCGTACCGATCATCATCGCGGCACTGGCGACACCCGGCAGCGACGACACCGACTGCGACAAGCGCATCAGCGCGACCGAGTCGAGATAGAAGCCCTTGCGGACGCGATTGGCGAGGACGCTCATTATTTGCCCTCCGCCAAAGCTTCCAGCGCTTGCACGAAACACGACAACGGCGCGCGCACGGTGCCGGCGCCGACCTGCCCGATACCGGGCTTGCGATGCGCGATGCCCGTATTGATCAAGGGTGCTATCCCGGTTTCGACCACGCGGCGCACATCGATGCCGACGGGCACGCCCGCGAAATCGAGGCCCGGGATCGTCCAATCGGGATTGCGGCCGGCGGCGATGTCGACCATCGAACGGGTGATGTCGAGCGCTTCGGACGCGGAGCCCGCCCCGACGAAGCCCGCGACGGCGGGCGAGGCCGCCATCGCGAAGCCGCCCAGACCGATCGTTTCGACGATCGCGGAATCGCCGATATCGGGATTGGCGTCGGCTTCGGTATAGCCGGGGAAATACAACCCGCGCGGCTGTTCGACCGGCGCCACGAACCAGCGATCGCCGGTCGCGGCGACGCGAATGCCGAAATCCGTGCCGTTGCGGCACATAGCGGTGACCAGCGTGGAATGCGCCACGCCCTTCACCGGATCGGCGATCGACTTGCCCATCGCCATCGCGATGTTCAGGAAGAACTGGTCGTTACCGCCGCAGAATTCGAGGATCTTGGCGAGTTTTTCGGAATCGGGCACGGCGCGCGCGAGCCACGGCGCCATCGTGCGCACGAACAGGCTGGTGCACGCGACGTTGCGTTGATGCATTTCGTCGCCCATCGACAATCCGCGCGCGATGATCGGCTTCAACGCCAAACCGCCCGACAGTTTCAGCGCGGCGGCAAGGGCCGGCCCCAAATCCGACGCGAGCCAGCGCAACCGCGTCAGCACGCTTTCGTCGTTGCCGCCAAAGCGCATGACCTTGCCCAGGCCTTCGTTCAGCGTGCAGTAGGCGCGATTGCCGAAGCCGCGATTCTCGACGACCATCACGGGCATCGAGCGCGTGATCATGCCGGTCATCGGGCCGACGGCGTCGAAATGATGATTGGGTGCGAATTTGATTCCGCCCGAGGCGGCGAGTTTCTCGGCCGCCTCCAGATCCGGCGCCCAGCCTTCGAGCACGATCGCGCCCTGAATGGCGCCGCGCAACGGCCCGCACATCCGCTCCCATTCGATCGGCGGCCCCGCATGCAGGATCGTGCGATCGCCCAGGCCATGCAGCACCGTGTCGGCGCGCACGACGTCGATCAGCACGGGCTCGGCCTTCAGAAAGCGCGCGAGCGCTTCCTTGTTGGCGGCGTCGATCGCGGGATCGCCGTCGAGCTTGGCGAGAAAACCGGCCAAGCGCGCATCACCCTTGGCGGGCGGCGCCCAATCGACATGGGAAACGGGAATACCGGCGCGGGAAAGATCGCGCGCGAAACCGTCGAGCCCGACATTGACGATTCGAAGGCCCGAAGCGAGCAAAGATTGACCTGACATGAGGCCGGATAAGACCCTGTCCGGGCGCGGTTTTCAAGCCCCGCGCGGCAGATTCCGGCGGATTTCCGCCAGCATTTTCGCGCGCGCGGCATCGTCCGGGGCGGCTTCCAGCGCCTTGCGCACGGCCAGGATCGTACCCGCATAATCGTTGTGCCAATCGCGGCCCGCTTTGGCCGCCGCACGCAGATCGTTGCCGTCCCGGGCGGGGTCGAGCCGCCAGCCCGCATCAACGGCGACCAGCGAATCGTCGAGATCGGGAATCGCGATCCGGGCGGCATCTATTCCCGTAGCGGCGAGGGCCGCGCGCAACGCGTCGAGCTGGTCGGGTTCGCCATGCACCAGCGCCACTTGGGTGGCGGACCCGATCGCCGCCTGCGCCCAGCGCACGAGATCGCCCTGCCCCGCATGGCCCGAATAGGCATCGAGATTACGGATGCGCGCGCGCACCGCAAGCTCCTCGCCATGGATGCGCACGGGATCCACGCCGTCGCGAATCAAGCGGCCGAGCGTGCCCGGCGCTTGATAGCCGACGAACAGCAATGTCGATTCCGCGCGCCAGAGATGATCCTTCAAATGATGCTTGATCCGCCCGGCTTCGCACATGCCCGAGCCCGCGATCAGAATGGCGCCGCCCCGAATGCGTGCGAGCGCCTTGCTCTCCGCCACCGATTCGATGGCGCGCAAATGCGGCGCCTTGAAATGCGCGCCGCCGTCCGGTGCCGGTTCCAGCGTCGACGCATAACGCGCGAAAACGTCGGTCGCGCGCGAGGCGAGCGGTGAGTCCAAGTAAATCGGCATCGCGGGAATGCGGCTTTCGCGCGCGAGCAGCAGCAGATCGTGGATCAGCTCCTGCGTACGCTCGACCGCGAAGGCGGGGATCAGCAGATTGCCGCCGGCGCGATGCGCGTCGAGCACTTCGGCGGCGAGCTTGGCGCGGCGCGACTCCTCGTCCTCCGGCGGCCGCTCGCGCCCGCCATAGGTCGATTCCAACACCAGCAAATCGGCCTTGGGCGGCAGCGCGGCATCGTGCTGCAGGGTTTTGCCGCGCGGGCCCAGATCGCCGGAGAAGACGAGGCGCTTGCCCGCGATTTCGATCGCCGCCCAGGCGGCCCCGAGAATATGTCCCGCGTGACCGAAACGCGCTTTGACGCCCGCGACGGGCGCGAATTCCTTGTCGAGCGACACAGGACGCAATTGCGCCAGCGCCGCTTCGGCATGGGCGCGGGTATAGATCGGCGGCAAGATGTCGCCTTGGCCGCGCCGGTGCAGGCGCGTGGCCGCGCGATCGGTTTCCATTTCCTGAATCGCGGCAGCGTCGCGCAGCATCCATTGCAGCAGATCGCAGGTCGCCGGTGTCGCGAAGATCGGGCCGTAGAATCCTTCGGCAACCAATCGCGGCAGCAACCCCGAATGATCGATATGCGCGTGGGTCAGCACCACCGCGCCGATATCGCCGGGCGCGAAGGGAAAGGTGCGGCGGTTGAGGCCTTGCAAGGTTTTGGGCCCTTGCGCCATGCCGCAATCGACAAGGAAGGGCTTGGCCCCGCCGTCGACGCGAAAGCACGAACCGGTCACGGTGCCGGCGGCCCCGTGAAAGCGAATGGCGAGCGAAGAATCGGTGTTCATCGGCGCGAGTGTAGCGCCAAACGCGAAAGGCCGCTTATCGGCCGCCCCAGGCGAGCGGGAAATTGCCCGAAATACCCGGCGTGCCCGTCGCGGTCGCGGTCGGGATCGCGGGCGGCGTCAGGTTGAGCAGACCCGGCAGAATGGTGACCGGCGCGCCGCCGCCGACCGGCGTCACGGTGATCGACTGCACCGCACCGCCCGACGTGTTGATCGTGATCGTCGTGCCCGCACCGAACGTGCCCGCATCGGCCGTGACGGTCGGTGCGCCGGGCTGGCCGCCAGTGCCGGCGGGTGCGCCGGCCTGTTGCGTGTTGGTGCCATCGCCTTGCGTTTCGCCGCCGCCCGTGCCGCCGGCCGGCGACGCGGCTTCCGCCAGGATCGCGATCAGCATCGCCTGCACGGCCGCCGGGCTCACCGGGTTGACGGTCGTCGCGTCGGTCGACGCGGTCGAGGACGATTGCTGCACGACCGTCGACGTCAGGATCTGGGTGATGATCTGTGCCAGCGTTTCGGTCGTGACCGTGTTGGTCGTTGTACCCTCGTTGCCGCCGCCGCCACCGCCACCGCCGCCCGAATTCGCGATCGTCTCGCCCGCGAAGGTGAAGCCGCTGCTCGTCGCGGTCACGCCGGGAACGGCGGCCGCACCGCTCAGGCTGTTGACCGTGCCGTCGAGCGAACCGCCAGCGCCGTTCAGCAGCAGCGACGAGCCGAAATTGTTGCCGCTTTCGGTCAACGTCATCGTGCCCGTCGCCGACAAGCTGGTCGAGCCAGCGCTGAAGAGGCTCGCGCCCAATTGCGTGAGGGCGCCGCCCGCCGTCACCGTCAAGGCGCCGCCGACGGTCACATCGCCCAATGTCAGCGCGCCGGAATTGGTGACCGACGCCGAACCGGACGTCGCCGTTAACGACAGCGCGCCGCCGAACGCGTTGCTCGCGTTGGTCAACGCAATGCCGCCTGTCGCCGTGAAGCTCGAAGTGCCGACGACCGAAACGGCGCCGACCTGGCTGATCGAGCCGCCGGTCACGCTGACATTCAGCGTGCCCGCCGAATTGATCGATCCGATGTTCATCGGGCCGGCCTGCGTCCAATCGATATTGCCGCTCGTGGTCGTCAGCAACGTATATCCCGTCACCGTGTTCGACGAATTCGACAGCATGATCCCGTCGGCGGACGAAGCGTTGAAATCGCCGCCGGCCGTCAGGGCGCCGGTTGATTGCTGAAGCCCGCCGCTCGTCGTCGCCAAAATCATATTGCCGGCGGCGTAGATGCCGCCCGTGCCGACCGTGATCGAACCGGCGCGCAACGAGATCACTCCGCCATAGGCGCCCGCGCCGACGGAGCCGGTAAACACGTTGCCCGCCTCGAAAAGCGTGACGCCGCCGCCGATCGATTCCAAATTGACCGAACCGCCGACGACGACGTTGGCGCCCGTCGCTTGACCGATACTGCTTTGCGACGTCCAGGTCAGGTCGCCGGTCGCCGAAATGCCGTTCACCGTGCCCGACGCGTCGGCGATACTCGCCGCATCCGTGTAGGTCGAGACCGATTGCGTGCGCAGCGTGAGATTTCCCGTCACGTCGGCCGCGACGTAATTGACCGCGTTATAGCCCGAGCCGCCGCCGTCGAGCGTGAAGTTGCCCGCACCGCGCAACACCAAATTATTGACGTCGATCGACGCGCCCGTGTTCTGAACGACGCCGCCCGAATAGCCGTGCAGCGTCAGATTGCCGGTCGGCAGCGTGATGTCGCCGTCGAGGAAGATCGTCGTGCCGTGGAGATAGAGAGCCCCGACGCCGGTCGGCGCAATCCCGCCCGCCCCGACCGAGATCAGACCGGTCGAAGAGTCGCCGATCTTCAACGTCCCGGCGTTGATGATCGAAAGATCGGACGGCAACTGCACCACGCCCGAACCGCCGCCGATGCCGATATCGGCGCCGGACGTCTGCGGCGCCAACGTAACCGTGCCGAGCGCGGAAACCGTCGAGCCGATTTCCGCGGCCAGCGAATCCGCCAGGATGGAGATTCCGGCGGATGTGCCAAACGCGCTGATGCTGCCGCCGTCGAGATAGAGGCCGTGATTATTGGTGCCGCTGCCCGCACCGCCGGTCGCATCGATGGAAATGTTCGCGAACTGCGTGATGACGGAACCGCCCGAGCCGACGATCATGCCGTGGCGGTCGTTGTCGCCCGAAATGCCGCCCGCCGTTGCGGTGATCGCGATGTTGCCCACACCCGACGTGGTTATCGAACCCATCTGGCCGCCCGCGCCGACTTCCAACCCCCAGCTGATGGCGCCGCTGTCGTTGGCGCCGCCGCCGGTGGCGTTGATCGTGATATTGCCGTCGACCGCCGTGATGCTGGTGGCGCCGCCGCCGCCGACATGCACGCCGACGCTGCCCAAGCCGCCGCCCGTGCCCGTCACGGAAATGGCGCCGGCACCGATCGCGCGCAACTCCGCCGTGGCGAGCGCCACGCCGAAATTGCCGTAGCCGGCCGAGCCGCCGGTACCGGTTATGGTCAGCGCGCCGTTCTGCGTCTGGGCATAGGCGCCGCCGTCGTAGAACTCGACACCCGTCGATCCGGTGGCGCCGCTGCCGCCCTGACCTTCGATCGTGATCGTGCCGGCACCCGATGTCTGAACCCCGGCGCCCAGGCGGACCGTCACGCCATGATAGGTGCCCGTATCGCCGCCCGCACCCTTGATCGCGATATTGCCGCCGCCCGCATCGACGATCGTGGTGCTGCCCTCGATCGCAACGCCGTGGAACGCGCCGGTCACGGCACCGAAGGCGCCGCCGCCCGGTGCGTTGCCGTAGAGATTGATATTTCCGCCCGACGTCGAAATATCCGCCGTCACGTTCACGCCCGCATCGCCGTCGGCCGTGAACGTCCCGCCATTCAGCGTCTGAGCGGCGTTAATCTCGATCGCTCCGCCGCCGGTCGCGGTCAACGTGACGTTCTGGCCCGCGGCGAAGCTGTTCGCCGCCGCCAGGGTCAAAATTCCGCCGCCGGTCAGCGCGGTGAAGCTGCCCTGGGTCGTAACGGTATCGACCGTCAACCCGTTGGTCGCGAAGATGGCGACGTTGTTCGAAGCGCCGCTATTGGTCAGCGTAACCGCGCCGCCGAATGTATTGTCGGGATTTGTCAGCAGGATCGCGTCGCCGGCCGTGATGTTGGTGGCGCCGGTCACATGGATCGGCGACGCGCCTTGATCGATGGCGCCGCCCGTCGCGACGGCCAGATATCCGGCCACGTTCGACGTGCCGAGCGTCAGCGTGCCGGTATTGGCGTTGACGAAGCTGGCATTGCCCGCCGACGTCGTGAAGCCGACCGTACCCGCGATGTTGTTGCTGCCGTTGTTGAGCGCGATATTGCCCGTGCCGCCGTCGAAACTAGCACCACCCGTGCCGGATAACGCCACCCCGTCGAACGCGATGCCGTTATTCGACGTGATCCCGATCTGGCCCGTGCCCGCGTCGATCGCGTTGGAGCCATTGGCGATGACGCCGGTGCCGCCGTTGTAGCCTTGGCCCGCGAACAGGATATAGGCGCCGGTGGCGGTGCTGATCGAAGCGCCGACGTCGAACGCGATGCCGTGCGCGCCCGAACTGTTGGCGCCGCCATAGCCGAAAAGCTCGATATAGCCGGATTGCGACGCGATACTCGCCCCCGGCAAAACGATGATGCCCTGTGCGCTCGCCCCCGTGCCGTCGCCGCCGCGCCCCGACAGCATGATGTAGCCCGAATCCGTTTCGACGCGACCGCCGTTCAGAATCACGATGCCGTGCTGGCCGGCGCCGCTATCGGTCGCGCCCTTGCCGACGATTTCGATATTGCCGGCACCCGCCGACAGGATCGCGTTGGCGCCGTCGATGCGAACGCCCCAAGCGGTGCCCGCGGTCGTGCCCACATTGTTGTCGCCGCCGGGCGCGTTGCCCCACACGTTAATGTTGCCGCCGTCCGAGTAAATGCCCGCATTGGCGAACCACGCGGTTTCCGCGGCGTCGATGTTGAAAGTAGCGCCACCCGTTCCCGACTTGGTCAGTTCGCCGCTGACCAAGACGTTACCCGCGGTCGCGGTCAGATTGACGGTCTGCGTGCCGCCACGCGTGAAAGACTGATTGGCGCCGATCGTGACCGACGCGCCTTCGATTGTGATCGCCGTGCCGGTGAAATTGTTGGCCAGATTGAGCGTGATCGAACCGGTCGCCGTCATCGTGACATTGCCGCCGTTCGCGTCCTGAACCAGCGCGCCGGCTTGCGAGATGCTCAAGGCGTTCAGCGTCAGCGTGCCGCTGCCCATCGTCGATGGGTCGAGCGTGACCGAGCCGGCAACGGTGAGATCGACGCTGCCCGATGTGCCGGTCTTGTCGATGGCGAGATAGGTCGCCTCCACGTTGCCCGTGAAGGAGCCCGCCCCCGTCAGCGTCAGCTGATCGATATTTGTCAGCGCGCCGCCGCTGGCACCACCGGCATTGATCGTGACCGACTTAGCGGCGAAGTCCAGCGTGTTGGAATAGAACACGCCTTGTGTCTGCACAATGTAATCGTTGATGGACGACAGACCGGCGAAAGCGCTGAAATCGGTCGAATCCATCTGGATCGCGCCCGTCATCCCCGACGTGCCGAATTTCAATGTGTCGAAGCCGGTAATGCTGTTCAGAATGCCGGCGGTCACGGCCATCCCGCCGCTGGCGTCGCCGCCGTTGACGCCGATGCCCAGCGACGGAGTCAGCGTCTCGAACTGGATCGTGCCGCCGGTCGGCTGGTGCGACAGATTGAGCGTGCCCACGGTCGACGACAGCGAATCGGCACGCAGGAACAGACTGCCCTGGAACGACGCGCCGCCGACCGTCACGGTGCTGCCGTCGCCGCTGAACCCGCCGGCGAAATTGATGCCGTAGCCGGTTCCCACCGGCGCATGGCCGGTCAGCAGAATGTCGTCGTAGCCCGCACCGGTCGATTGCACCGTGCCCGCCGCGAGCAGGATCGAATCGCTCGCCCCCGCCCCGCCGGTGGCCTCGATATTCACGAATCCCGCACTCGTGACATAGGACGTGGCGAGGACGACGCCGTAGTTCGAATTGCCGCCGGCGGTCGTGCCGCCATCGCCGTTGATGATGAGGCCGCCCGTCCCGGCCGAGACGCCGGCCCCCGACGCGAACGCGCCGCCGCCGAAGAACGTGCTGCCGTTGATATAGACGCCGACCTGGAAATCGGTGTTGGCCGCACCGCCCTTGCCCTTGATCGAAATGGCGCCTGTGCCGGTGGTCTGCACCTGGCCGCCGTTCATCAACACGCCGATATTGTAGCCGCCGGTGTCGCCGGCCACGCCCGCGATGTCGATATTGCCGCCGCCCGCGTCGATGATGACTTGGTCCATCGTCTGCTGATGGATCGTGACGCCGTTGCCCGCACCGGCGAAATTCGCGCCCGCGATGCTGCCGCCGGTCGCGTTGCCGTAAATCGAGATATACCCGCCGAAGGTTTCGATCCCGGCGTAGATCGAAGCGCTTCTTCCCGCGTTCAGCCCGACGCCGCCGCCTTCGGTGACGATCTTGCCGCCCAGCGTCAGATCGCCGGCCGCATCGGCGCTGAAATTCAGCATGCCGCCGGTCGTGGCGCCGATCGTGACCGCCGCCGGCGTGCCTTGGATGTCGATATCGCCCGTCGAAATCAACGAAACGGCGCGCGCGCCGGTCGCCGACGTCGTGGTGATCGTGCCGCTGACGACGATGTCGCCCGCAGCGCCCGTGCCATTGAAAACCAAATTTACGGCGTCACCCGCGAGGGTGATCGCACCGCTGAGACTGATGCCGTTTCCGCCGGAACCGCCTTCGCCGGAGATGTCGATGGTCCCGTTGCCAGCCGAGAAAGCGATTCCGTCCATGCCGACGCCCGCAGCACCGGCACCCGCGCTGGTGCCGCCGGCCGTCAACGTGCTGTTGGCGACGCGCCAATCCGCACCCGGCATCGCCAAAATGCCGTATTCGACGACCGATGTGCCGATGATCGACGAACCGGCGCCCGAGCCCGCGTCGATCACGCCAAGGCTCCAAAGGCCGCGCGAAAAGCCGCTGCCGACCGAACTGCCGTTCAGCGTCAGTGTGCCGGATCCGGTCTCGATCTCGCTGAAATACGCCGCGAGAATACCGTGCGAACTGGCGCCGCTGCCCGATACGCCGGTGACGGTGATATTGCCGGTCGTCGTCTGCAGCGTGGCGGTATTGACCCCCGAATTGCCCTGCAGGAATACGCCGCTGCCGTCGTTGCCCGTCCCGCCCTGGCCGTAGATGTTGATACTGCCGGCACCCGTCGCAATCGAGACCGCGCCGCCGCCCGCGGTCGAATACATATAAAAGCCCGCGGGGGCCGCACCGCTCGTGGCACCCGTGCCGCGCGCGAAGAAATTGCCGCCGTTGGTCGCGATCGAAACGGAGCGCGCCGTCCCGCCGTCGTTGTAGCCTTGGATCACGATGCCTTGCGCCGTACCGCCGCCACCGATCGCCGCTTGGGCCACGCCCGGCAACGCGTTGGTCAGGCCGCCCGTGCCGCCGCCCATGACGATGTAGCCGCCATTGGTGGTGATATCGATGTCGCTGCTTGCGGGCTGAATATAGATCGAGCCATAGGCAGCGCCGGCATAGCGCGTATTGAAAATCATGTTCATCGAGCCCGCACCGATCGCAGTCAGGCTGTTCTCGACGTAGATGCTGCCGTTCGACAGCAGATTGAGATTGGCGGACGAAGCGATATCGAAGACCTGATCGGCCATGACGTTGATCGTGCCGCCCAGCACGGTCACGTCGCCGGTGAAGAAGTTGTTATGCGACAGCGTGACGGTCCCGGTATTGCCCTGGATCGTGAAACTGTCGGCCAGCGCGTCCTGCACGACGGCGCCCGATTGCGTGAACCCGACGCCGCCCAGGTAGAAGCTGCCCGTGCCGAGCGTCGAGGCTTGGAGGTTCGGCGAGACCGACGTAACGATCGATACGTTGGTTGTCGTGCCCGCGCGGTTCAGCGTGATATTGGCGAAGGTGTTGGTCAGTTCGTTGAGCGTGACCGCGCCCGTACCGCCGACCACGAGGCTGGGCGTGCCGAGAATGCCGTAGGTCTGGCTGATCGCGGCGCCCGCGTTCAGCGTCACCGTGCCCGACGACGTGACCGACTGGGCTAGCGCGATCCCGCCGATGGTGTTGAGCGTGACATTCCCGGCACCGACATTGATCGCGGCGGTGTTCGTGAAGCTGCCGCCCAGCGAGCCCGTGCCGTTATAACCCGCCGCGGTCAGGCTGCCGCCATTGGTGCTGATTCCGGCGCCGACCACCACGTTGCCCGCCGCCTGCAGCGCGATGCTCAACGCGCCGGAGATCGACGTGATACCGGCATTGAAATAAATACCGCCCAGCGCGTTGAAGGTGATCGTGCGCGCCGCACCCCCGACATAGGCGATCGCGCCGTCGATGTTGATGTCGCCAGCCGTGCCCGTGCTGCCCATCGTGGATTCGATCGTGATGTTGCTGCTGCCCAGGATGCCCAAGAAAGCCAGCGCGGTCATGTCGCCGCCGACGGTGGCGATGGTGAAGTCGGTCGGATCGATCAGCAGCGTGCCGTCGCGCCCGTTGATCGCGCGCGTATCGACCGACA